>JAESFW010000142.1_pt1 | contig 122569 bp, 130 predicted proteins | sample 9269481 | NCBI WGS metagenome assembly JAESFW01 (sample SAMN14515350, study PRJNA621654) | algae metagenome | isolation source: Lyngbya sp. HA4199-MV5 and co-occurring heterotrophs from soil with... | place: USA: Ahupuaa O Kahana State Park, Hawaii | collected 2009-07-21 | reverse complement strand
TCCTTGGCGCCGGAATCCTTCAGGTTCAGCGCATGGGCGCGGCCCTGGCTGCCGTAGCCGACGATGGCGACCTTCTTCGACTTGATCAGGTTGATATCGGCATCACGATCGTAATAGACGCGCATTTTAGTGGTCCTTCCCGTTGTCAGTTTGTTGAAAAGCGAGGGCTTTCGTCCCCGCCATTACCTTTTCGTGCCGTAAAGCGCGAGGAAGGCTGAAACCGCCTGCTCCGCCTTGCGGCCAAAACCCTTTTTCATCTCGCCTGCCTCTTCGCCGAGCAGCATCTTCAGATGCCAATCGGAAACGACAAGCCCGTAGAGCGCACCATAGGCCTCGTCGGCATCGTCGAACGACAGCAGCCCGGCCTTGCGGCCGGCTTCGAGCAGTGCCGCCGCCCGGCGGCCGATCTGCCGGCGCCCGCGCTCCTGCAGCATGTGGCCGAGCTTGGAGCCGTCGCGGCTCGCCTGGCCGATTGCCAGCCGGTTGAGCGCCAGCGACACGTCGCCGGAGAGAACCTCCAGCAGGTCCTTGGCAAACGTGATCAAATGGCCGTGCAGGCCATCCGCGTCGAGCTTGCGGGCAGCAACATCCTGCGTGCGCACCTTGCTCGCCTGGAAGCCGATCATCGCCGAGATCAGCCCGTCGCGATCGCCGAACCACTTGTAGAGGCTTTCCTTGGAGCAATTGGCCGCGCGCGCGATGCCAGCCGTCGTCAGTGCCTTCTCGCCGCCATCAACCAGCAGACGCAACGCCTCCTCGAGAACGGCGCCCTGACGTTCCGTCAGCCCCTCCCCGGCATTCGCCTCTCTTGTCGCGGCAGTCATCTGCACGTCGCCTCACTCCCCATCAGTACCGTACGGTACGGTTCGCACTCTTCTAATGAAGCGTCCTGAACGCGTCAAGACGATTCTTATAAGCGGGCGAAATTTCGGCGGTGACGGCAAAGAGGCAGCGCCATAGGTTGAAGAAAGCAGATTGGAGAGGGGTCAACGTGCCGCCGCATCAAAAGGCATACATTCTGGTTGTCGTGGTGTTCTTCATCGCGGCCTGCATCAACGCAGCCAAGCGCTTCCGAGTGGAGAAAGACGCGATCGCTGCGTGGTTCTGGGGGCTTGCCGGAGTTGGCGGCGCACTTGTTCTTGCCCGGTTTGTTTACGTCGCCTGGGGCTGATGGTCTGCGCGGCTCACTCGTCCAGGGGGTGCCGCCAAGTTCCAACGCGCTTTGGCAACTCTGTGCCAGCAGCGGTCACAGAAAACGAACCGTCACGGTTTGGTGAGGTCGGCCACAAAATCCGGAAACTTGGTATAAATACAGTGACCTAAAGAGAAGTAGGCTGCGCCCTCGCCCAGCTCCTGACGGGATAACTCCACCTCAAAATTGTCCTCTTCGCCCAATCCGAAGACTGCGGCCATGATGGCCAGTTTCTGGATCAGGAAAATGCCGGAGTTGGAACCGCACCGCAAGGTCGTGACTTGTCGCATCATTCGCCTTTGGCGGCGCAGGCTTCCGTTTCAGCCCGCGAGCGCCAGTCCGCCCTGGCGGCCGACCTCCCTCTCGATTTCGCGAACCAGGCTGTCGAGCGCCGGATTTCTCGACTTGCGGGCCCGCCGCACCACATAGGCGAGCGACGGCGGTGGCGGCAGCCGGTCGGTCATGATCTGCATCTCGCCGCGGATGTGACGGTCGCTCAGCAACGCCACGCCCATTGCCGCATTGACGGCCGATACGATGCCGGCGGCGCTGGAACACTCGAAAACGGTTTCGAGAACGGCATCCTCCTGGCCGATGTCGAGGCCCCATTGGCGATAGAAGCATTCATCGTCGAACGACAGGAACGGGATCGGGCCATTCTGCGGCAGGATCAGTTCGGGATGCTTCACCCAATGCAGGCCCTCCCGGAAGAGAACCACGTCGGTCGGACGCACTTCGTGTTCAAAGACCTGAACGATCGCAGCATCGAGCTCGCCGCGTTCCAGCATGGCGCGAAGGACAAGGCTCATGCGCACCCTGGTGCGTACGGTGACATCAGGGTGAAGCCGCCTGAAGCGACCGAGGATGCGCGCAAGATCGGTGCACGCCGTGTCTTCGGTGAGGCCGAGCGCAAGCCGTCCCGCAAGCGGGGTCTTGGAAAGACTGAGCAGCGCCTCGTCGTGCAGCCCGACGATGCGAGCCGCATAGTCGAGCAGGTCTTCGCCGGCGGCCGTAAACATCGACGCGCCCGACTGGCGACCGAGCAGCGTGCAGTCGAGGCTGACTTCAAGCCTCCTGATCTTGTGGCTGACGGCCGACTGCGACAGGCCGAGAGCGGCTGCCGCCTTGGTGATGCCGCCATGCTGGCGGATGGCGCAAAGCGCCCGCAAGGCGTCGATCTCGAGGCGGCGACTGTTCAATTCATTCATGGCATGTCCGTTTCGTTCTCTCGGACAATAACCATAGCACGGACCGCGCCGTCCATGACATGATCTCTCGCAATGTCATGCCATCATCGAAAATTGTCATGTGCGCCGCCGGTTCGATCCGCCTATCGGTAGAGCGCATTCTTCACGACAGAGCCCTTGATGACCGACATTTCCCTTCCTTCCGCCACCGCAAGCCGCCATCCGCTGCTCTGGCCCTTGCTCGCCACCCTGCTGATCATCGGATGGAGTTCGGGCTTCGTCGGCATCCGCTACGCCAACCAGGAGGCGAGCGTCATGCTGCTGCTCTTCTGGCGGACCTTGCTGTCAGGGCTGATCCTTCTGCCGTTTGCCCTGGCGATCGGGCCGCGCCTCACCATGCGCGCGGTCAAGGATCAGGCCCTGTTCGGCATCATGTCCGTGTTCCTGTATCTCGGAGGCTTCGCGCTGGCGATCGAGCAGAAGGTGCCGACGGGCCTGGTCGCGCTCATCGCCGACCTCCTGCCGCTGGCGATCGCAGCCCTTTCGCAACCGGTGCTCGGCGAACGGTTGACGAAGCGGCAGTGGCTGGGCACCGCGATTGCCGTCCTCGGTGTGCTGATCGTGTCCTTCGACAGCCTCAGTTTCGGCACTGCCCCGGTCTGGGCCTACGGGCTGACGGTCGGCTCCATGCTGATCTTCGCCGTCGCCTCGGTCCTGCACCGCAAACGCAAGACGCAAGCCATGCCCGTCCATCAGAGCCTTTGCATCCAGACGCTGATGGGCTCGGTTCTCTTTGGTCTTTGCGCATTGACCCAGGGCAGCCTTGCGCCACCGATGACGCGTGACTTCGCCGTCGGGATGGTCTGGCTGGTTCTGGTCGCAACGTTCCTCGCCTACGCGGTCTACTATACCAGCCTGCGGCACTTCCCCGTCGCCAAGGTGAGTGCTGCGATCTATCTCAGCCCGCCGGTCACGATGCTGTGGGCATGGATGCTGTTTTCGGAGCCTCTGACAGGCGCGATGTTTGCAGGGCTCGCGGTGACGCTGGTTGGCGTGTGGATGACGTCGCGAACCTGATCGATACCGTGCCTGGTTTCGCGCATCTGCCAATCTAACCCGTCAACGGACTTTGGTCGTTTCGGGGCGGCCTTGCGTCACGCACCTTATCGCGCATTTTCTGGCATCCGGGCCACCAACACAAAGCGACGACCAGGCGTCCGCCCGACTGCACCACCAGATCGGGGTAAAGGGTAACCCGCGTAAGGCCTTGGCGCCTCAGGCGCCGGCGCGCGTCGGGTTCGCAACGATGCCGAGAAGCGCGCCACGCACCAGAATGCGCACGGCCTGCGCCCGCCCCTCTGCGTCCGAGGCAGGCTCCATGAGCCGCACCAGCATCAGCCCCTCGAGCGCCGCAAGCAGCGCCTGCGCGTGGACACGCGCCTCGCCTTCGCCCATCGCCCCGCCGCCGACCCGCATCAGGACCGCAGCCAACGCCTCGGTCGCCCGCGCCAGCCGCGCGGAAAAGATGGCAGCGATGCGCGGGCTGCGGTGGCTGGCACCGACGATCTCGAGCCAGGCGGCCGCCTCGGCGGCGTTCCAGTCGCGCATCGACGCGATGGCGTCTTCGACCAGCGCCGCTTCGAGCCCCTGCAGATCGCTTGCCATCGTCAACGGAAAGGCATGATCCGGCAAAAGTTCGGCGACAAGCCCTTCAACGATGGCGTCCTTGCCGTCGAAATGCACATAGACGCCGCCAATGCTCATGCCGGCCTCCTTGCAAATGTCGCGGATCGACGTTGCCGAAAAGCCCGACGCGATGAACGCCCGCATCGCGGCGTCGAGAATATGCCGCCGGCGCTCTTCGGCCCTGTCGCTGGAAATGCGTGGCACGTCTGCCCTCCAATAAAAACGAACGTTTGTTCTCATGGGATTGACGAATCTGTCAATGCGCATTTAAAAAACGATCGTTCGTTTTAAGGAGTTTTTATCGTGCTTGTTGCCTCCCCCTCCCGTCCACCGCCCCTCGTTGCGCGCCATTCCTGGGCGATCTTCATGGCGTTTTCGCTGATCGTGGGCGCGATGATTTATCTCGTCATTCCAGCGCTGCTCGCGCGCGGCTGGGACGGCCCCTATGCCGTGGCGATCCCGCTCGGCGCCGGTTTCTTGCTGATGTTCGCCATCATCTATGTCGGGCTCAGGCGCGAAGGCCGCCTCCGATCCTGGCGTGAGAGCTTGCGGCTCACCCGACCGAGCGGGCAGGACATCGCCTGGGGCGTAGGGCTCGGCCTCTCGATGATCGTGTCGGTCGTCGCCTTCGAGGGATATGTGCAGGATTTCATCCTCGCCAACGTGTCGATGCGACCGCCGCAATGGTTCCTCGATGTCCTCAAGACATCAGGCGCCGTCTTCGGCACGCCCGGGCTCGGGCGCTGGGATTTCCTTGCGCTTCATCTGATACTCTTCGTCCTCAACATCTTCGGCGAGGAACTCTTGTTTCGCGGCTATATGCTGCCGCGCCAGGAACGGCTCGGCCATCGCTACGCCTGGGTACTGAACGGGATCCAGTGGACCGCCTTCCATTGGTTCTGGTTCCACGTGTTGCCGGCCATCCTACCGACGAGCCTGCTTTTGGCGTGGATCACGCTTAAGCGCAAAAGCACCTGGTGCGCCATCATCGGCCACGGCATGCTGAACGGGCTGGCGGTGATCGGCACCTTGCTCACCGTGGCAGGGCTAAAGGGATAGCCGGCCTTTCCGTCGTCTACGCGAAGGACGCAACGAGGGCAGCGACACCGCCGCCCTCGTCACATTACGAAAATATAATGATCTCAATGCTTTTCGCTGGGGCCGTTCCCTTCTATTTTTAGAGGGAAGATTGCCGCACAGGGCGAAAGCGATGAACAAGACGATAAAGACGGCTCGGGCCGATACCCCACCCCGCAATGAGGCGACCCCCAACGTCACCTTCATTCCCGGTGCCGTTCAACCCGACGTCGTCAGGCCGGCGAAGCGCAAGCGCCGCACCCGGCGCTGGCTGTGGCTGCCGGTGATTATCGCCGTTGCCGGTGCCGCCTGGTACGGCTGGACGCGCTATGGCGAAAGCCCGGCCTCATCCGCTGTCGTCACAGAGGTGGTGGCCCGCGGCGATATCGAGAACGCCGTCACCGCCGTCGGCACGCTCGACGCCGTCAATTCGGTCGATGCGGGCGCTCAGGTCTCCGGCCAGCTGAAGGCTCTGCATGTGGCGATCGGCGACAGGGTTACGCAGAACCAGCTGGTTGCCGAGATCGACCCGGCGACGATCGAGAACCGCATCGAGATCGACCAGGCCGAGCTTGCCAATTTTGAGGCCCAGCTGATTTCCAAGAAGGCGCAGCTCGTCCTGAAGCAGGCCAACATCGACCGGCAGCGCAACCTCGTCGTGACGAAGAGCGTGCCGCAGTCGACACTCGACCAGGCGGTTGCCGACCTTGCGGCCGCCGGCGCCGACGTCAACGCCATCGAGGCGCAGATCCGCAAGCAGCAGGCAACCCTTGCCGGCGACAAGGTCGACCTCGGCTACACCAAGATCTATGCGCCGATCTCCGGCACCATCGTCGCCAACCCGGCCAAGGCCGGCCAGACGCTCAACGCCAACCAGACGACGCCGACCATCGTCACCATCGCCGATCTCTCGACCATGACCGTCAAGGCGCAGGTGTCGGAGGCCGATGTGATCCGGCTGAAGCTCGGCATGGACGCCTATTTCACCCTGCTTGGCCAGCCCGGAAAACGCTTCGTCGGCAAGCTCCGCCAGATCCAGCCGATGCCCGACACGACCAACAATGTCGTGCTCTATTACGCGCTTTTCGACGTGCCCAATCCGGACGGCGAACTGATGATGTCGATGAGCGCGCAGGTGTTCTTCGTGCGCGACGCGGCCACGGACGTGCTGGTTGTTCCAAGCTCCGCCCTCACCTATCCGCAGAAGGCTCCAGGCGAAGCCAGCGGCAAGGGCAGCGGCCGGCATGACGGCACGCGGTCCGAGGCGCGCGGCGAAGGCCGCAAGGCGCAAGTTTCCGTCGTCACCGCATCCGGTGCTGTCGAGACCCGCGACGTCGAAGTCGGCATCCGCAACCGCGTCAGCGCCGAGATCAAGAGCGGCCTTGATGAAGGCGAAAAGGTCGTCGTTGGCACCGGTTCCGCAACGGGCAACGGCCGCAACGCCGGCCTGCCGCGCGGCATGCGCATGCCGCCGATGTTCTAAAGCGCGTCGCGATCTCTCAGATTCGCTCCGGCGCTTTAAGTTGTTGATTTGTCGCATGTCGTTATCGCAATACCGCTGCACACTTTTGCGCGACATGCTCTAGGGGATTGATCAGAGACCGCCCATGACTGCGCTCATTTCGCTGAGAAACGTCACCAAGACCTATCGCAACGGCGATCTCGCCGTCGAGGTCCTGCATGGGCTCTCGCTCGATATCGAGGCGGGCGAGTTCGTGGCGATCGTCGGCCAGTCCGGCTCCGGCAAGTCGACGCTGATGAATATTCTCGGCTGCCTCGACCAGCCGACCGGCGGCGACTACCTGATCGACGGCGAGAACATGGCCCACCTCGATACCGATGAGCTGGCGGCCCTGCGCCGCCGCACCTTCGGCTTCGTCTTTCAGAGCTACAACCTCATTCCGACAGCAAGCGCCAAGGAAAACGTCGAGGTGCCCGCCGTCTACGCCGGCATGTCGGCCCGCGACCGGCACGAACGGGCAGAGGCGCTGCTCGAGGCGTTGAAGCTCGGCGAGCGGCTCGATCATCGGCCGAACCAGCTTTCCGGCGGCCAGCAGCAGCGCGTCTCCATCGCCCGCGCGCTGATGAACGGCGGCCGGGTCATCCTTGCCGATGAGCCGACCGGCGCGCTCGACAGCCAGAGCGGCTCGGATGTGATGGCGCTGCTTCGCGAGATGAACGAGCAGGGCCACACGGTCATCGTCATCACCCACGCGCGCGAAGTGGCGGAACAGGCCGACCGGCTGATCGAGCTCCATGACGGCCGCATCGTCGCCGACCGCACGAAGAAGGCCCGCATCAACGCCGAAGGAGCAGCCGCCCTCGCCCGCCATGTGAGCGAAGGCTCGGCGGCCATCGCCGATGTCACCGAAGCCGTGAAGATGGCGCTGCGGGCGCTGAAGGCCAATCTCTTCCGCACCATCCTGACGCTGCTCGGCATCGTCATCGGCGTCGGCTCGGTCGTGGCCATGCTGGCGATCGGCACCGGCGCTCAGGATTCAGTGCTGAGCCGCATCTCGTCGATGGGCTCGGACCTGCTTGTCGTGCGGCCGAGCATGGCGAACTTCCGCGGCAGTGCGGGGGGAAGCAACGTCACCCTCATCCCCGCCGACGCGGACGCGATCCTCGATGTCCCGAATGTCGCCTTCGCCGTGCCGGAAATGACGAGCTCCGTCACCCTTCGCCACGGCAACATCGACTACCAGACGACCGCCAACGGCACGGTGCCGCAGTTCACCACCGCCAAATCCTGGAAGATGGCCAAGGGCGAATTCATCAACCAGGACGACATGGACACCTACGCGCCGGTTGCCGTGCTTGGCCAGACGGTGGTCAAAACCCTCTTTCCCGACGGCGACAACCCGATCGGCCAATATGTGCTCGTCAACAAGATCCCCTTCCAGGTGATCGGCATCATGGCGGAAATGGGCGCCACCTCCTTCGGCAACGACCAGGACGACGTGGTGCTGGTGCCTCTGACCACGGGCAGCATCCGCCTCTTCGGCCAGCGCAACATCAAAAACATCACGGTTCAGGTGAAGGACGGCTCGGCGATCGACATCACCCAGCAGGCGATCCAGACGCTGCTCGACCAGCGCCACAAGCGCCAGGACACGCAGATCACCAACATGTCTTCCGTGCGCGAGGCCTTCACCGAGACGTCCAACACGCTGAAGCTGTTCCTGGGCTCGGTCGCGGCGATCTCACTCTTGGTCGGCGGCATCGGCGTCATGAACATCATGCTCGTCTCGGTCAGCGAGCGTACCCGCGAGATCGGCGTTCGCATGGCAACCGGCGCCCGCCAGCGCGACATCCTGCTTCAGTTCATCATTGAGGCGCTGGTCGTTTCCTTGATCGGCGGCACACTCGGTGTTCTCCTCGGCCTTGGCACCGGCGCCCTTGCCGGCCAGTTCGGCATGCCCGTTTCCTTCACCTTCGGCCCCGTGGCGCTTGCCTTCGCCTGCGCCTTCCTGACCGGCCTTGCCTTCGGCTTCCTGCCCGCCCGTAACGCCTCCCGTCTGCAGCCGGCGGTGGCGCTGAGCGCGGATTGAGGCATTGCCTGACAGAGGGCTGGGCGAGCGGGACGGTTTAGCGAGAATGCGAGGGGCGCACATCGTCACCCGGCATAGGCGAAGTAGACTTTGCCTCGCGTCGGATCGACGATCGTGACGCTGCCGCCCCGGCCGTAGGAATAAAACGATCCGCCTGACTGGACCGCCCTGTTGGCTTCGTCAGTCCGCCCTTTTTCGATCGGGATCGCAAAGCCGTATTGCTCCAAATATTCCTCCAGGCTGGAAAGATGCTGCTGAGTGTCACCGACGGGTGTCGCCCGCCAGGCTCCCTTTTCGCCCGAAAGCACCTCGCCAAGCTTGCTCCCCTGTTTCCGCGCCCAGTCTGCGCTTTCGTCAGTCAGCCGATAGACGACGAAACCCGTCTCGTTATCGCCGGGCATGAAGCCCACGCCAAACAATTCCTCCAGGCGGTATTCGATTTCCGCCACTTCGAGTGGCTCGGGAACGCGCGCGAGAACGTGGTTTCGTTCGGCAATTTTGCTCGCAACAGAGGGCCCCATGATCGCCAGCAGACCAACAGCGATGATCAGACGCCGACGAACCACCTGCTCCGGCCCGGTCCGTCGCCAGAGACGGCGCAACCCGAGAAAGAACAGGATAACGACGGTGATTGCCAGCACGGTGCAAATGGCGAGCACGCCCAATACAAAAGCAGCAAAATTCATGCGCACTCACAGACGATTGCGGAGGTGATTGGGATATCGGCGTCGTGCGAGATACTGAAGTTCGAATCATGCCTTTTTCAAGCCTCTCCCCCGGTCCGACAAAGCCCTCTCGCAGACGATCGCCGACGTCGGCGCGCAGGCAGTCAGCTTGGTTTGAACCCCGTCACCTGATACTCGCGAAAAAGTGGACAAAAGCCACGACACCACCCATGATCGCATTCATCTTGCGCTCTGGGACGATTCTTGATGTGGAAAGCATTTGCCGTACTCTATTGTCTGTTTTTGCTGTTTGGTGTGCTGCTGACCGGCTATATGATCTTGCACGGTGTGGTGGCGCAGTCGCCTATCGTCCGTGCGATAATTGTCCCAGCCTTCGTCATTGCGGGCCTCACCGCTGTCGGACTCGTTGCCTACGGCTTCAACCTCAATGCCCCGCTCCCGGCGCTCTGGCGGCCGTTCAGCTGGGTGCTTGGCGTCTGGCAGCTGGCGTTTTCGCTCCTCAACATCAAACGCGCGCTGTCGATAATCTCGGCACTCCCGGCTGGGAGCGACGACGGCGTCAAGACCATGCTCTGGCTCGCACTCATGCTTTTCGTCAACTACATCACTTGGCTCGGCGTCTGGCGCTATGGGCGCCGTGTAGCGCAGCAGCCGGCAGCGGCAAGCTAGAGCTTTGTGCGTTCGTATGAACGCACAAAGGATATTCTAGCGCTCTGATTCCAAAGCATCTTTCTGCCTTGACGTGATCCCGCTTCAAGGCAGGATGCTCTTGACGACGAAGCATTTCGGGACGGCGGGGTCGGCTGGCGTCCCTTGCCACCAGCCGCGGCAACCAAGGAAGCAAGATGGTCAACCTCGTCCTTTACAGCGACCAGCTTTTCCCTGAATGCGCGGCGATCGACCGGAGGCTTGCCGAAATTGTCGCGGCACGTGGAGCCGGCAGGAGGCTCGCCTATGTGGCATCCGGTCCGGAACCCGACCGCGGCTTCTTCCATGCCGCCCGATCCTACTACGGCCGATACGGACTCGACCTCGCGCTCTTCCATGATCTCGACGAACCGCACACCGCCGACGACATCGCAGCACTTTTCGCCTCGGACGCCATTCACCTCTCGGGCGGACATACGGGCGACTTTCTTGCGCGGCTGAAACGAAGCGGCATGCTCGGGCCGCTGCGGGACTGGGCTCTCTCCGGCGGCGTGCTGATCGGCGTCAGCGCCGGCGCCATTCTCATGGGGCCGACGATCGCAACGGATGCCCCCTTTATCGGCCAGAACCCCGAGGACATTACGGACGGCGATGCGCTCGACCTGTTGCCGTTCGAATTCTTCCCGCATCTCAATGACGACGAGGCCTATCTTCCGGCGCTGTTGCGCTACAGCACAAAGACGACGAGGCCGATTGTTGCCTGCAGCGACAGCGACGGTGTCGGGGTGACGGGCGATAGGATCGAATGCCTCGGAAATCCGGTCTGGATTTGGGGTGGAGCCCAACGGCGGTCGGACGAGATCGAACTCAACAATTTTTCGATCGTACGGCCAAAGTAACCCTCGCGGATCGCAGCGGCCAGGCCATAAATGCAACACCGAGAGGTGAAGGCTACACGCACCGAGTTGGCGATGGTTAGAGCGCCCCTGCCCGCACGGCTTCGGCGTGACGCGCAACCATCGCATCCGCCCGCAACAGCGGCTTAATCGCCTTGCGCCGTCCGAAATACGCTTCGCCCTCAGAAATGCCGACGTCTGCGAGACGCTCCGCATCGAGCTCGCGCAGGTCCTGCAACTGCCAGATCCGCGACCGTGGCGAGGCTACGAGATAAAGGCCGATTTCCCTGAACATGTCGAACACCCCGTGTTCCCGTTTCTAATCATGTCCGTATTCTGCGCCTCGACATTTCATAAAAGAAGTTTAGCTTTCAAATCCAACGCATAAGAGAAACTTTTATATGGCAACTCTTGATCTCGACTATCTGAAGACCTTCGCGCTGGTCGCCGAGCTCGGCAGTTTTTCAGCCGCAGCCGAACGCCTTGGGCTGACCCAGCCGGCGATCAGCCTGCAGGTGCGGGCGCTGGAAAAACAGCTCGGCGTGCGGCTCGTCGAGCGCGTTGGACGCACCGCCAGGCCGAGTGCGGCGGGAGTAGAACTGCTCGCGCATGCAGGCCGCATCGAGGCAGCGACAAACCTCGCCGTCGAGGCGGTCGCGCGGCATGCCAAAGGCGTGCTCGGCCGCGTGCGCATCGGCACCGGCGCCACCCCTTGCGCCTTCCTTTTGCCGCCGCTGCTGGCCGATCTCAAGCGCCGCTTTCCCGACCTCGACATCACCGTGACCACGGGCAACAGTGCCGATATCGTGCGGGCGGTCGACGACAACCTCCTCGATATCGGCCTCGTCAGCCTGCCTGTTTCAGGCCGAATTTTCGAGATCACTCCGCTTTTCGACGAGCGTTTTGTGGCGATCGCGCCTTCAGGCACCGCCCTGCCCGACATCGTCACGGCCGACGACCTGGCGCACCGGCCGCTCATCCTCTACGAGCCCGGCGCCAACACGCGCCGGATCACCGATGACTGGCTGGCGACCTCCGGCACCCATGTCAAACCGGTGATGGCGCTCGGGAGCGTCGACGCCATCAAGGAAATGGTCGCCGTCGGCCTTGGTGCCGCACTCGTTCCCGAAATCGCGCTCCGCCCCACCGATCGTGAGCGGCTGGTCGTGCGTCCGGTCGCACCAAAACTGTTCCGCCGCTTCGCCCTCGTGCTTCGAAGCGACAAACGCCTCGACCGGGCGCTGCGCGAAACGCTCTCCACGCTGAAGACGACAGCGGCGCTAGAGGAAAGTTAGGCAGCCTTCAGCGCGCGACAGAGACCGACGATCCTTACCGAAGCACGACGGAGACGAGATCATTGGGTGATCGGGCTTGCCCAGTCGGGCCACTCTGCATTGTCCTTCAGCACGGCCAGACAATCGGAAAGGCCGAAGCCTGACCGTCAGGGTCTGACAGTCAAGCCGGCATCAGGCGCGCCGGATTTCGACCAGCACGAACAGGGCTCACCGACGGCGCCCACGCCATAACTGCATTGACCAACGCGGGTTTCACAGATCCGCGGACGACGAGCGTCTGCGAGAGCCTTGGCCTTGGCCTCATCCGCCGCCTTTTGCTTGCGACTGGTCTTGGCCTTGGGGTTCGCCTTGGCTTTTGTTGTCGAAACTTGAGTCGGAGAGGCCCCGGCCTTGGTTGTTTGTGAGAAGCTCGCGCCACTGGACGACACGAAGAGAAAGACCGATGCGACGGCAACCGCAACTCTGAAAGCGATCTTCAAGGTTCACCCGCTACTTAGACCATGGTGAGCCATTAAATGGATGCTCCAACAAAGTCCATCAAGCGCGGCGAAGACTTGCGGATGAATTTAGCAGCATGCACCCGGGCCTCAAGGGGAACCGCGTCACCGTGACAGCTCCCTTGCAGGACCTCCGTGTCCCTTTCGCCGCTTCCGTGACCGGCCGGACAGTGCCGCCTTTGACGATTGAAAGTCGCCGTCCCTCAACCGGCTTCGAAAACTGAACGGGCGGAAATCGGGTGGGCGCGGTTGTTCCCCGGCAGTAGTCAGGGCGCCTCAACCAAAGAGGAGCCAAGTGCATGTCCATGCTTGAAGACAAGATCGTTATCGTCACCGGCGCTTCGTCGGGTATCGGCCGCGCCGTCGCCGAGCTTTTTGCCGCCGAAGGCGCCAAGGTCGTTCTCAACGCCCGCGCGGAAGCGCCGCTTGCAGCCGTTGTCGAGGCGATCCGCGAGGAAGGCGGCGAAGCGATCGCCGTCAGTGGCGACGTCACCGAGGAAGAAACCCACATCCGGCTGGTGGAAACGGCCGTCCGCCGCTTCGGCGGCCTCGATATCGCCGTCAACAATGCCGGCGCCGTCCACGCCATGAAGCCGATCGCCGAGATCACCGCGGCCGAATGGCAGCAATCGCTTGCCACCAACCTCACCTCCGCCTTCCTCGGCGCCCGCCACCAGATCCCGGCCATGCTTGCCCGCGGCGGCGGGTCGCTGGTCTTCACCTCCACCTTCGTCGGCACCAGCGTCGGCATTCCCGGCATGGCCGCCTATGGCGCCCCCAAGGCCGGGCTGATGGGCCTCGTCAAGGGCATCACCGCGGACTACGGCGCCATGGGGATCCGCGCCAACGCGCTCCTTCCAGGCGGCGTCGACACGCCGGCCGCCGGCAGCAAGGAAAACAAGGAATGGGCCGCAGGCCTGCACGCGATGAAGCGCATCGCCCAGCCGGAAGAGATCGCTCAAGCCGCCCTCTTCCTCGCAAGCCCCATGGCAAGCTTCGTGTCGGGTGCTGCCCTCTTTGCCGATGGGGGAAATGCTGCGGTGAAGTGAGGGCAGCGCGAACGCCGGGGGCAGTGTCCAATTGCGGCCCCCGGTCAACCAACGAAAGGGTCCTGCCGCGCCCGAAACAATCATTGCGAGCATTGTCGAATTGCCTGATCTTCAGCCTTGCAAACGTCAGGTTTCATCGCCAACGAGAGTTGCGGCAAAGGCAGGGTTTTGCAAATGGCCTTCATCCCTTTCAAGGGCGCAAAAATCGCATTGCTCTTTCAGGAGCAATTGCTCGCCTATCAGCGCGATCACAAGCCGGACATTCCCTTTCCCGGCATGTGGGATCTGCCTGGTGGTGGACGGGAAGACGATGAGAGCCCGGTTGAGTGCGCGATCAGGGAGACCCGCGAGGAGTTCGATATCGCAATTGATCCGGAGTGGATCGTGTGGACGCGATATTATCCGGCGCTGATTGCAACCGCCCCTGGAAGTTACTTCCTCGTCGCAAAGCTCGAAGATGGCTTCGGGCCCATAAGGTTTGGCGACGAAGGCCAGCAGTGGGCAACGATGTCAATCGCTGACTTCCTGGACCACCCGGACGTTGTCGAAAGCTTGAAGAGCAGATTGCGCGACTATCTCGCGGAAGACAAATGAGCCGGATCCCGGCGCCGGCCGCAGGCACGCCAGCTCCGCTCGCTTCGGGTCGTCGTCGTGGTTCGGCCACCGCCTCCAAGAGCAAATCCAGGAAAAGTGTAGAACGGTTTTCCGTCCGGAATTTTGTAATATCAGAGAGTTAGATCATTTCGCTGTTTCGATGAAACAATGAAATGATCTAGACCGGTATCTCCGTCGTCTCCTTGCCGGTGCGGATCACGAACGCGGTGTAGTAGCGCGCGACATTGCTCTCCTCCTTGAAAAGCCGCTCCGTCAGCGCGTCGAGCTCGTCCATGTCCTTGAGCCGCAGCATCAACATGGCGTCGGTCTCGCCGCTGACGCTATAGGCCTGCACCACTGCCGGCTCCTTGACCGCCATGTCGAGGAAGCGGCGGATATATTGCTCGCCGTGGCGCTCGAGTTCGACGGTGATGATCGCCTTCATCGTCCGGCCGGCCTTTGCGGGATTGAGCACCGCGACGATCCGGTCGATGACGCCGGCCTCGTGAAGCCGCCTGATGCGGCGCAGGCAACTCGATGGCGAAAGGCCGACTTCGGCCGCAAGCTGCGCATTGGTGCGCGAGGCATCCAGCTGCATCAGCTTCAGTAGTTTCCTGTCGATCTTGTCCACGCCCACCCCCCGTTGCGGTCCCGTGCAATTTTATTGCATGAAAGCGCATATTTTGACCACACCTGCGAACGACCCCGCGTTAGTCCTTGGACAACACCCCAAGGAGAGACCGCCATGACCGTTCTGATCATCCTCTACCGCAAGACACTCGCCACCCTCGAAGTCTACTGGGACCTGGTGCGCATCATCGTGCCGATCACGATCGTTACCCATCTGCTGCAGGAACTTGGCGTCATCCGCGCCGTTGCGCCGGCTTTCGAGCCGCTGATGACGATCGTCGGCCTCCCGCCCGAGTTTGCCTTTGCCTGGCTCACCGGGCTTCTGGTCGGCATCTGGGGTGCCGTGGTGGTGGTCTTCACGCTGGTGCCGGTATCGTCACTGACGACCGCCGACATGACCGTCCTTTCGGCGCTGCTGCTGGTGGCGCATGCCATCCCGATAGAGCAGCGCATCATCCAACGAGCCGGCCCGGGCTTCCTCGTCACCGCAGCCATTCGCATCGGTGGCGGCCTCATCTTCGCAGCCGTCCTGCACCAGGTCTTCGCCCTCACCGGCTGGCTCTCGACCCCGCTCCAGCCCACATGGATGCCGGTCAGCGAAGCGCCCGGCTGGAACGGCTTCGCCTTGAGCATGCTCAAGACACTTGCCACCATGCTCGTCGTGCTGCTGGCCTTGAGCTGGCTGATCGAGATCCTCAAGATGGTGGGCATTCTTGGGCTGTTGAACAGGGGGCTCGCACCGCTTTTCCGCCTCGCGGGCATCCAGTCGCAAACAGTGCCCTTCACCGCCGTCGGCGTGCTCCTGGGCGTCTCCTATGGCGGTGCGCTCCTGATCCGTGAAGCGCGCGAGGCGAATGTAGAGCCACGCCAGGTCTTCCTCGCCTGCGTCTTCATGGGTTTCGGCCATAGCCTCATCGAGGACACGCTGGTTGTGGTGGCGCTCGGCGCCGATTTCACCAGCGTCTTCTTCGGACGGCTGGCCTTTGCCATCATCGCCACCGCGATCATCGCCCGGGTGATCGTCTCGGCGCCGGACGCCGTGTTCTTCCGGTCCTTCTTCCGCAAGGACGGTACGGAGCCTGCCCTGTCGGAGGCCTGAGCACGTCACACAAAAGTGCGCAGCGGTTTTGCGATAACGAAATGCGCAAAATCAAAGCCTTAAAGCGCAAGGAGCGAACCGCGACGCGCTTTAAGCACGTCACACAAAAGTGCGCCGCCGTTTACGACCGTGGCCCACTGTTGATGTTTCCAGAAGCCCCGCCCGCTCTACTGCGCGGCAACCTCGGCGGGCACACCCAGCCCCATCCGCCCGAAGGCGGCGCGATAGGCGGCGGGTGTGGTTGAAAGCTGCTGGCGGAAATGGTGGCGCAGCGTCTGGGTCGAGCCGAAACCCGACGCTTCCGCCACCTGCTCCATGCCAAGTGCGGTTTCCTCCAGCAATTGCCGGGCGCGCGACAGCCGCTCGGACAAGAGCCAGCGCGCCGGCGTCGTCCCTGTCGCCGCCTCGAAGCGACGCAGGAAGGTGCGCTCGCTCATCCCGGCGGCCTTTGCCAATGAGGCGATCGAGAAATCCTCCCCCAGCCGCTCGCGCATCCGGTCAAGCAGCGGCCCGAGCCGGGCGCTCTCGTGCACGTCCGGCACCGCCCGCTCGATGAACTGCGCCTGGCCGCCATCCCGATGCGGCGGCACGACGAGGCGGCGCGCGACACGGTTGGCCGCCTCGCTGCCGAAGTCGCGACGGATCAGGTGCAGGCAGAGATCGATGCCGGCGGCACTGCCGGCCGAAGTCAGCACGTGCCCGCCATCGACATAGAGCACGTCCGGCACCACCTCGATGTCGGGGTAAAGCGCCCCAAGCTTGTCGGTGTAACGCCAGTGGGTCGTTGCCCGCAGGCCCGAAAGCAAGCCCGCCGCGGCGAGCACGAAAACGCCTGAGCAGATCGAAAGCACGCGCGCGCCTCGCGCATGAGCATCCCGCAATGCCTGGCACACCGCCTCCGGCACCGGCTGGTCGGCCCCGCGCCAGCCGGGCACGATGATCGTGCCGGCTTCACCCAGAAGCTCGATGCCGCCATCGGCGACAAACCGCACGCCGCCGGTGGCCCTCAGCTCGCCGGGATCCACAGAGGCGACGGCAAAACGATACCAGCCCTCGCCCATTTCCGGCCGCGGCAGGCCGAACATCTCGACGGCGACGCCGAATTCGAAAGTGCAGAGCCCGTCATAGGCGAGCGCCACGACGAGCGGGTTTTTGAGCGGATTGGCAGCATTGGATGACTTTGGCATGATCTTGAGCATATATGGCAATGTCGCCAACTGCCAGCCCTGATCGCGCGCTGCTACATATCTCCTCGTCAACACGCCAAATCGACCCGAGGAGAGCCCCGATGAGCTACGTTACCGAAACCCCCGCCGCGTCCCCTGAAGTCGCCATTGCCCATTTCGCCGGGCGGCTCAGCGTCGAGACCGATTGCGCCGATGTTGCCCACGCCTTGAAGAGCGGCGAACAGGATTTCGTGCTTCTGCACGTGGTCGGCTCCGACGCAACCTACGCCGGCCGTCACGTCCCGGGCGCCATCCACCTGCCACACCGCCAGATCACCGCCGAGCGCATGGCCGAATGGCCTGAAGACACCCTCTTCGTCGCCTACTGCGCGGGGCCCCATTGCAACGGCGCCGACCAGGCAGCCCTCAAGCTCGCCCGCCTCGGCCGCCGGGTGAAGATCATGATCGGCGGCATCACCGGCTGGGAAGACGAAGGCTTCGCTTTTGCCACCGGGGCTGCGCCAGGTGAGGCACAAGCGCTACTGGCCGCGTAACGGGAAAATCGACCCCATTTCAGCGCAGCGCGCCTTGCCGAACGCGCTGCGCTGCAGCATTTTTGGATCGCGGCTGATTTCACCCTGAAATCGATCGCGATCGCGGCAAATGACGCGGCGCGGACGGCCTGTCACCCGCCCTCCGTAACCCGCGACCGACCGCTAACCCGTTTGCACGAGACACCGAGATGCACGCATCACCCCTCACCATCAGAGCTTTCGAACGTCCTGACGTGGCCGACGTGCTGCGGCTGATGCGCGGCCTGGCGGTGTTCGAGGGCTATATCGACAGGTTCCGCGTGACCGCGGCGGACCTGATCGAGCATGGACTTGGCGACAACCCGCGCTTCGGCGTGCTGGTCGCCGTTGTCGGTGACCGGGTCATCGGCATCGCCGTGCATTACGTTATTCCCTGGACCTACGACCTGAAGCCGACGCTCGTTCTGAAGGAACTTTTCGTCGATGAAACAGCACGTTCCTCCGGCGCCGGCGCCGCGCTGATCGACGCGCTGAAACGTCATGCCGTCGCGATCGGTGCGCCGCGGATCGAATGGTCGGTGCTTGCAAGCAATGAAAATGCGAAGCGCTTTTACCGGCGCCAGGGCGCGGTCGCGGACGCGATCTGGGAGCCCTGGGCGATGCCGATCGACATCGCCGACGACCGTGAGGATGCGCTGGAGGTTTGACGGAACCCTTGGGAGCTACCGGTCAGGAAAAACCTGACCCGATTGGGTGAATAAGTTGGGGATTTTCCCGTAACCCAAATTGACTATTAAAATCCCCTTAAAATCCATTGCTTTCAGGTCACGCTTTTGCCACACTGTACTTGCGATTGCGCACCGCAAGTATGCAATCCCCGGAAGAGTATGGCATGCTTGTGGCTATATTGCGGTGCAGTTGCTTTATTTATTTGATTGCGCGCTTGAGCCTCCGTCCCCACGGGGGCTCAATCATTTTTGGGGCACCCCTGGTTCCGTATCTAACTGATTTCGCAGGGCGCATCGCCGGTGCATTAATACGCGCTCGTCACCAACGGCCTTGCGACGCACCTGCAACATGCGATGGCGCCGCGGATGATGCTCTCGCAACCGGGTGCAACCGGCTCAATCTTGAATACGTCGCGGCCTTACGCGGCAGTGGCGACCGATCGCAAAGACACCTCGGAAGACCCATCTGGGCAGCAGATCGTCGCCTTCACCCTCTTCACCCTGGAGCGGGACGCAGCGGCGCCTCACGACGTGTTTTCATACGCAGGGATGGCACAATCGCAGACGATCGCGACCACGCTTCAGGACTGGTCCGAACGGATCGAAATCGCCCGCATCACGTTCGCGCGCATGGGTCGCCTAACGTTCGCCGCCACGCTCGAGCAAGCGGTCGCCCGGACCAAGGCCTGCTGCAAACAAAAACCGGCCGGGATGGATCCCGGCCGGTTTCTCCAAGCGGAATATCAGTGGCCGCCAAGCACCAGCGTCTGCACCGGCAGCATCAGTGCCTGGATGCGCAGGATTGCGGCGTGGACGAGCCCCACGGCATCGACCCCGTGCAGATAGGCCCATTCGAGCGTGCTGATGCCGGGTCTGTCCAGCTCGTCGTGGTTGCTGGTGTAGGCATTGGCGATACAGCTGCTGCCGGGCGGCACGTCATCCAGCACGCCCGGGTAAAGCGGCTCCATCACCACGGTCAGCGTGCCCGGCTGCGAGATCTGCGCCACGTCGATCAGCTGGTCGCTGGCCCGCACCTGGCCGGCGGCGATCACGTCCTGAACTTCTGTCACGACGAGCGGGATGATGGTGAAGGGCTTGCCGACGCAGGTCGCCTCCCCGATCATGCCCACCTTCATCACCTGCGCCTCGATCTGGCCGAAGCCGGCGACCAGTCGCGCCCGTCCGGCATCTTCAGGCACCAGGACGCCTGCGGGGCGCAGCAGCGGGTTGACGATTTCGCCGACCCGAAGAGTGAACTGCTGCAGCGTACCGGACACGCCGGCACGCACGGTGGTCTTGGTGATGTCGACCTCCGCCTGTTTCAGCGCCGCTTCGGCGCTCGCCTTCTGCGAGGGCAGCAGCGAGGAGAGCTTCGTCTCCAGCGTCTGCTTGCCCGAAAGAGCAGCCGTCACGGCGCCCTTGCGCCCTTCGAGCGCCACCTGACGGCGTTCGATCTCGCGCCGGGCAACGACATTGGGGTTGAGCCTGTTCAGCTCGACCTGCGTGTCGTACTCGTCCTGCGCCTGCTGCAGGGCGGCCTGTGCCTGGACGATCACACCATCGGCAGCGACAAGCTCGGTGCGGGCGACGGTCGTCTCGGCGTCGACCTCGGCGATCTGGCGTCGTGCGACCTCGGCCTTCGCCTCTTCCTCAGAACTGTCGAGCTTGAACAGCGGCTGACCGGCCTTCACCTTCTCGAAGCGCGTGGCGTAAATCTCAACCACACGCCCGTTGGTCTCCGGCAGCACCGCGACCGTGCGGAACGCCGCCGTCACGTTCTTCGTCGACGGGTGGAAGTAGAAGATCAGGGTGATCAGCGAGATCGTCAGCACGACGCAGGCGGTAATGCCCCAGCGCAGTTCGAACCAGACCGAATAGATGGTGATTTCGCGCCCGATGCGCTTTCCCTGGCCGTAACGGCGGAAGAGGTAATCGGGCAGGATGGTCAACATGGAGCAAAGGATAAACTCGAACATGGCTTATGCCTTCCCTTCCGTCGACGGCTCTATGGGCAGCGCGCGTGGCTGGAACTGCGGCTCTGCCGCCGCCGCCTCGGCCTCGGTCACCGCTTTCTCAGCGACGGGCGGCTCGCCAGTCACCTTGCCGGCGATTTTCTCCAGTGATCCGGCAATCGACGACAGCGGCGAGGAGAAATCCGGCAGGTCGATCAGCGCCAGAAGGAGCGCCGCGCCCCACAGAAGATTGTTGTGCGTGAGCAGCGACAAGAGCGCCAGAACCGCCACCAGCTCGAGCTGGATCTTGTTGGTCTTGTGCGCCATCACCTCCGGCAAGGAGTGGAGCCGCAGATAGAGCGTGCCGAGCGCAAAGATCGCGACGATCAGGAAGATGGCAACGGCAGTGAGCAGCCAGTCGGACTGGCCGGGTGCGGTTATGAAGCCCGGTAAGTGATGAATGGCTGCAGGATGGATGGCTTCGGACATTACGCCTCCGCAAATCGAACTGGACCAAGAGAATCGAACATTAGCACACCCCCACAAAACGAAAACAATTGCTTGCGCCCCCGCCTCAACTTGACCTTGCAGGGCCGCACGTCCTATCCAACGGCGCACTGGCGCCTTGAAACGCCGCCGGTTTCGAGCAGGATAAAAGGGCGCAGGCTGTTCCTTCGGGAACGGCAACCCGGCCCCGCCAGCCCTATCGCGCGCGCAGGCATTCGTGCCCCCACAGCTTGCCCAAGGAGACACCGCCATGGCCCAGAACATCTACGATCGTCAGGAGTTTTTCGAAGGCTACAGCCAGCTCGGACGCTCGCTCCACGGCCTTGCCGGTGCTGCCGAATGGCCAGCGATTCGTGCGTTATTGCCCGACCTTTCCGGGCAACGCGTCGTCGATCTCGGCTGCGGCTTCGGCTGGTTTTCGCGTTATGCCCGCGAGGCGGGTGCGGCAGAGGTGCTCGGGCTTGATCTCTCTGAAAAGATGATCGCCCGCGCCAAGGCCGACACGTCGGACCCGGCGATCGAATACGGCATTGCCGATCTCGACCAGCTCGAATTGCCCGGCGACAGCTTCGACTTCGCCTATAGCTCGCTCGCCTTCCACTATGTCGAGGATTTCGCCCGGCTCACCGCCACCATCCACCGCGCGCTTATCCCCGGTGCCCATTTCGTCTTCACCATCGAGCACCCGATCTACATGGCCTCGCACAATCCCGGCTGGCGCATCGTGGACGGCGAACGCACCTGGCCGGTCGACCACTACTCGGTCGAGGGTCCGCGCACGACCGACTGGCTCGCCAAGGGCGTGATCAAGCACCACCGCACCATCGGCACGACGCTCAACACGCTGATCGCCACGGGCTTTGCCATCCGTCACGTCGAGGAATGGCGGCCGACGGAAGAGCAGATCGCCGAGATTCCGGCACTTGCCGAGGAAGTCGACCGCCCGATGATCCTGATCGTCAAGGTGGAGAAGCAGGCAGCCTAGCAGCCTGCACCGGATTGTCAGGAGCCTGAGAGAAACGTCTCCATCGCGGCCGCACGGCAGGCATGAACCATGCCGATCGCGCCGGCCTCGCGACGGCTGACATTCGCCTTGCCCCAATAGGCCTCTCCGGATTTCGCGCTCGGCATGCGCACGGACTTGAGGACGTCGGGCAGTGTTTCATTCACGCAGCCGAGGACGAACGCGCGCACGGCTTGAATGCCGCACTCGGCCCCCTTTGCGTTTAGGCGAGCTTTTGGCAGTTCCCTCAGCCGCTGGTCCACGCCCTCCAGAACGAACGTGCTTTCCGCGCGCGAAAACGCATTTACCCCAAGCAGCTTTTGCAGCCGCGCCCGCTCCGCCGAATAGCTGACCTGCGGACAGGATTGGGCGGCCTCAGCGGCCGGTGCGCCGCAGGCGGCAAGCAGGAAGGCAATGGCAAGGGCGCGGCCCGGGGCCTTGGATTTCGTCACGTGGATTCCCGACTCTCTGTGAATGAAGCCGGGAACTTAATCATGCCGGAGCCAACTAAAAAGTGTATTTCACAATCCTCACCCCTTCTCCTTCAGCGTCTCCTTCTGGGTGATCAGCCGGGCGCTGTGCTGGCCGCTCAGATAGGTCCAGAACCAGCTCCAGGCGACAGCGAAGCGGCTGCGGGTGCCGATCAGGAAGTAAATGTGGGCGATGCCCCAGATCCACCAGGCAAGCGCCCCTTTCAGCTTGAAGCGCCCAAAATCTATGATCGCGGCGCGCCGGCCGATGGTGGCAAGGCTGCCCTGGTGGCGATAGCGAAACGCGTCCGGCGGCGGGTTGCCGGCAAGCCGCGCACGGAGGACCTTGGCGACATAGGCGCCCTGCTGTTTGGCGGCGGGCGCAATGCCCGGCACCGGCTTGCCGCCGTCATAGGTGACGGACGCCGTGTCGCCGATGACGAAGACGTCGGCATGGCCGGGTGCCGTCAGATCCGGGCCGACGATCGCCCGGCCGGCACGGTCGGCGGCAATGCCGAGCCAGCGCGCGGCGGGCGACGCCTGGACGCCGGCCGCCCAGACGAGGGTTCGGCTGGCGACGAATTCGTCACCGATCACCACGCCCTCTTCCGTGCAGGACGTCACCGGCGTGCCGGTCCTGACCTCGACGCCGAGGCGCTGCAGCTCCTTGACCGCATAGGCCGAGAGGTCTTCGCTGAAGGCCGCGAGAATGCGCGGCCCCGCCTCTACCAGGATCACCCGCGCCTGCCGCGTGTCGATGCGGCGGAATTCTTCCGGAAGCGTCTGGTGCGCCATCTCGGCGATGATGCCGGCGAGCTCGACACCCGTCGGCCCGGCGCCGATGACGGTAAAGGTCAGAAGCGCATCACGGGCGGCCGGATCTTCTTCCAGCTCGGCGCGCTCAAAGGCGAGCAGGACGCGGCGGCGGATCGTCGTCGCATCCTCCAGCGTCTTCAGGCCCGGCGCAAACGGCTCCCATTCGTCGTGCCCGAAATAGGCATGCGTCGCGCCGGTCGCCAGCACCAGCGTGTCGTAGGTGATGCGGCTTCCGTCCTTGAGCACGACGGTTTTGTCACCCTCGTCCACATCCGCAACTTCGCCAAGCAGCGTCGTCACCTCGGGCCGGTCGCGCCAGAGGCTGCGGATCGGCCAGGCAATTTCAGACGTCGCGATCAGCGTCGTTGCGACCTGGTAAAGCAAGGGCTGGAAGAGGTGATGGTTGCGCCGGTCGATGAGAGTGATGCGCACCGGCGCACCAGCCAGCTCCTTGACGAGCTGCAGGCCGCCGAACCCACCGCCGACGACGACCACGTGATGCCTGTCCTGCATGTTTTTTTCCAGTCGGCTCCGCAACTGGCCTTCCTGTTGGACATGCCACAACATTGGGGCTGGCGGCTCTCAGGACAAGCGCTGACGCCTCATGTCTCCCTTGCAAAAAATCAAGAACTGCCACCTGTGGTGGCAACGACCATTGCTTTCAGGACCATGCGTCCGTCAACGTTCGCCGGGCGCAAGGTGCCGGATCCGCGCCACGTGAACCCGGATCTCCTCGGCGGTAAAGCGCGTGTGGCGGCGCACGTCGCTGGCCGGATCGAAGCCGAGGCCGAGCCGCTTCTCCGGCCTCCACGATTTTTGCGGCCGGATGGGCCGCGCAGCAAACCCGCCGCCGCAGGTGGGGCAGACATTGTCGAGCACCGTTTCCACGCAGTTGGCGCAATAGGTGCACTCATAGGAACAGATGCGCGCGTCGGCCGAGCCCGGTGGCAGGTCGCAATCGCACAGTTCGCAGTTTGGTCTGAGTTCAAGCATGGTCGGCTCCTGTCGCGGCGGAAAAGATCCCGTCCTTGCTCGCACGAAAGGCTGATGGCATAAATGACAACATGCCCTCGTTTTACGCCAAACCGGAAGAGAAGACGCGAACCGTCGCGATCGTGCTCTTCGACCGTACCAAGCTGATCGACGTGACCGGCCCCTTGCAGGTGTTCAACGACGCTCGCATGCCTTGCGGGCAGCCCGCCTATGCCATCCAGCTCCTCTCCGAGACCGGCGGCCTCGTCGTTACCGACACCGGCGTCGCCCTTGATACCTTGCCCTTTTCGCACGCAGTATCGGCTCCGCCCGACACCCTGCTCGTCTCCGGCGGGCAAAGCGCCTTGCAGGCGGCAAGCTCGCAAGCGCTGCTCGCGTTTCTTGCCGACATGGCCGGAACATGCCGACGCCTGGGCTCCATCTGCCTCGGCGCCTTTATCCTCGCCCGCGGCGGACATCTGGATGGTCGGCGCGCAACCACCCATTGGGAGGACTGCGCACAGTTTCGCGACGCTTTCCCGGCGATCGATGTGCGCGAAGATTCGATCTATGAGCAAGACCGCGGCGTCTGGACATCCGCCGGCGTCACCGCCGGCATCGACATGGCGCTTGCCATGGTCGAAGAGGATCTCGGCCGCAACGAGGCCCTGAGGCTTGCCCGCTCGCTGGTGCTTTATGTCAAGCGAACCGGCGGCCAGCGTCAGTTCAGCGCTGCTCTCGACCAACAGATCAGGAGCAGCAGCGACCGGTTCGACGCGCTCGTCACCGAGATCCGCGCCAACCTCGCCGCCGACCTTTCCGTCCCGCGCCTCGCCGACATGGCACGCATGAGCGAACGCAATTTCTCACGCCTTTTCACCGAGACGATGGGCGCAAGCCCGGCCCAGTTCATCGAGGAACTGCGCGTCGATGCGGCCTGCGACGCCCTTCAGCGCGGCGACGTCTCGGTGGCGCAGGCGCCGTTCCTGTTCGGTTTCGGCAATCCCGAACGTTTGCGCCGTGCCTTTCAGCGCCGCAAGGGCATCTCGCCCTCGGACTACGAGGCCCGCTTCGGCCCGCGCCGCCCGGAGGCGACGTGACGTCGCCGGCCCCGGGTCGGCCGCGCCCTCACACCGCGTAATCGACCGGCACCGCCGTGCCGCTCTTCAGGATCTCCATCGAGATCGAGGCCGAGACGTCGAAGAGTTCGACCTTGCGCACGATCTGCTTGTAGACCACGTCGTAATGCTCGACGCGCGGCAGCACCACCTTGACGATATAGTCGTAGTTGCCGGTCAAGCGATGCGCCTCGACGATCTCGGGGATATCGCTGATCGCCTTGCGGAACGTCTCGATCCACTCGTCCGAGTGATGCGCCGTCTTGATCATCGCAAACACCGTCGTCGGAACACCCATGCGCTCACGGTCGAGCACGACGATGCGCCTGGCAATGTAGCCCGCCTCCTCCAGCCGCTGGATGCGGCGCGAGCAGGCGGACAATGAGAGGTTCACCCGCTCCGCCAGTTCGCCAACCGCAACGCTGGCATCCTGCTGCAGCAGCGAAAGCAGCTTCCTGTCTCTCTCGTCAAGCACGCCGATCCCTCCCATCGTATTCAGAACACTCGCTGCATATTTGCACACTTTCTCAACAATGCACAAATGTATCGCGCGATGGAGCGATTTCTCTCCCATCAAAGCGAACCGTTCCGGCCCATCATGCCGCATAGTTCCTGCCATCGAACAACGGCCGCGGCAGACGCGGCAACATCGGGCAGAGAGGAATGGTTATGCGCAAGATCGGTCTTATCGGCGGCATGAGCTTCGAAAGCTCGGCGGTTTACTACCGCATGGTCAACGAGGCCGTTCGCGAGCGGATGGGTGCGCTGCATTCGGCCGAGGTCCTGCTGCACTCCGTCGACTTCCAGTCGATCGTCGACCTGCAGAAGGCTGGCCGCTGGGACGACGCCGCCAAGCGTCTCGCCGATGTCGCCCGTGGCCTTGAGTCGGCCGGCGCCGACTGCGTGCTGATCTGCACCAACACCATGCACCTGATCGCAGACGCGGTGCAGGCCGCCGTCGATATTCCCGTCATCAACATCATCGACGAGACGGCGCTGCGCCTGAAGGCCGCCGGCAGCCGCAAGCCGCTGCTGCTTGCCACCCGCTACACCATGGAGCACGGCTTTTATGCCGAGCGCATGCGGAGCCACGGCATCGACATCATGGTGCCGGACGCGGAAGGCCGCTCCCTCGTCCACAACGTCATCTTCGACGAACTCTGCGCCGGCCAGATCCTGCGCTCGTCCCGTCGGGCACTGGTCGACCTCATCGACAAGGCCGAAGCCGAAGGTGCAGACAGCGTCATCCTCGGCTGCACCGAGATCTGCCTGACGCTCGACCCGCGCGCCCTGCCGCTGCGGGGCTTCGATTCCACGGCGATCCACGCCGAGGCGGCCGTCGAGTTCGCGCTTGGCCGGCAGGATTTCTGCCGCGCCGCTTGAGGCAAGACTGAAGGCGGCCGACAGCAGCGACGGCAACGATCCCCAAAGATGCATGGCCCGCGACCTTGTCCGCGGGCCATTTTCCGTTCCCGCTGCCAGATTGGCCACGCACTAAGCCGCCCTTAACCCCTTGGCAGCTAAGGAAAAGCTGCAGGGATGGAGGATCGCGCGAAAATGGCAGCGATATCGGGGGCAGAGCGTCAGCCGCAGAAGTTGCGGCTCGCGGAGATCGTCAGCGCGCTCAGTTATGCGCTCGACCTGACGGACGGCCAGCCGGCGGGCCACAGCGTGCGCTGCTGCTGGATCGGCATGCATCTCGGCGAGAGGCTGAAGCTCTCCGACGCCGAAAGGCACGATCTCTACTATACCCTCCTCCTGAAGGATCTGGGCTGCAGCAGCAACGCTGCCCGCATCTGCAAGCTGTTTGCCACCAGCGACCATGATTTCAAGCGAAACGCCAAGCTGATAGACAACAGCTTCACTGAGGTGCTGGGGTTCATTGCGGCCAATACGGCGGTGCGCTCGGGCCTTGCCGTCAAGCTGCGCACCGTTCTCAATCTCGCGATGAGCGGCTGCAAGATCGATCGCGAGCTGATCGAAACCCGTTGCGAACGCGGCGCCGAGATCGCCCGCCGCATGCGTTTTTCCGAGCCGGTCGCCGAAGCGATCCTCGATCTGGACGAACATTGGGACGGCCGCGGCCAGCCGCTTGGGCGCAAGGGCACGGAGATTTCGCTGCTCGCGCGCATCGCACTTCTGGCCCAGGTCGTCGACGTCTTCAACATAACCTCAGGGCGCAAGGCCGCCTGCCGCGAGATCCGCCGCCGGTCCGGAAAGTGGTTCGACCCTGCGCTCGCCGCCGCCTTCGAAGAGATCGCCGCCGATCCCGGTCTCTGGTCCGCACTTGAAGACCCCAAGCTTGACGAGCGGGTCTTCGCGCTCGAGCCGGCCGGGTTCTCCCGCGACGTAGACGACGACCTGCTTGACGATATCGCCGATGGCTTTGCCCAGGTGATCGACGCCAAGAGCCCCTTTACCAGCGGCCACAGCAAGCGCGTGGCGCTCTTTACCGACCTGATCGCCACCGAACTTGGCCTCAGCCGCGCGCGCAAGCGCTGGCTGGTGCGCGGCGCGCTGCTGCACGACATCGGCAAGCTTGGCGTATCGAACGAGGTTCTCGACAAGCCCGCCAAGCTCGACCCCGAGGAATGGTCGGCGATGAAGAACCATCCCGATCTCGGTGCAGCCATCCTTGAACGGATCGACGCCTTTCGCCGGCTCGCGGAAATCGCCCGCAACCATCATGAAAAACTCGACGGCAGCGGCTACCCCGGCGGCCTTTCGGGCAGCGAACTCGATCTCGAAACCCGCATCGTCACCATTGCCGACATTTTTGACGCGCTGACCGCCGACCGGCCCTACCGCGCCGCCATGCCGGCAGCAAAGGCACTGGCGATCATGGCCGCCGATGTCGGAAAGGGGCTTGACGCCGCTTGCTTCGACGCACTGACGCGCGCGCTTCAGGGGCTGGAAGCGAAGGCAGCCTGAGCTTACGGGAACATCTCAAAAAAACAGAGAGCTACAGGAGTTTCCGGACTCTTCTTCAGAGCCGCCGGCGCGACCCCGCCTTGATCGACCAAAGGCGACGAAACTTAAGGCGCGCCCCGCCGCTACTGTGCTCGTACCAGCGGCTGCAGGAAAATGCGCTCATAGCTCACGAACGGCGGATCCTCGCCGAAGCGCGTGTTCGCCGCAATGCCGTCGGGATCGGCGGCCACGTTGGTGCGGTACCGACGATACGCCGCCTCGTCGGGAAAGGTGAAGAGAGCGATGGCGATGTCGCCGGCGCCCTCCTGCGCCACACCCGGAAAACTCGCGCCGACGCCTTCCGGCCTTTGACGCGGCAGAAAATAGCCGTGATGCGTGCCGCCATGACGCTCGATGAGCGTGATCCAGGTCTGTGCATAGACGTCGAATTCCGCCATCCGGCTTTCATCGATCCGATAGCGGATTTCGCAGGTGACCGGCGCGTTCGACATCAGGCTTCACGTCCCCGTTTGTTTACCCGCGGCGCCGAGTTGCGTCGCGCGGCTAACGATCTCGTTGATGAAATTGCTCTTTTCAGCAGTGTATCGATCACCGTCATATCGAAACGCTTCGGCGAGCCGCGCCTTGAGTGCCGCATAGGCCTTGGCGCTTTCTTCGTGGCTGCGCAGATAGTCGCGAAAAACCAGACGCTGCCGGTGCGTCTCGTTTTCCGGGAGGCAGAGATACACCCGCTGCTTCGGCTCGACACCATGCAGCATGAACGCCCAGACGTCGTCGTGGTACCGGTTGCCGCGCGGCTGGTATCCGGCGTCGATCAGCGATGCACTGGCAGCAGCAATGTCGGGCATCCCCCTTACCGTGACGTCGATGTCGATGATTGGCTTTGCCGGCATGCCGGGAATGGACGTGCTTCCGATGTGGTCGACCGCGACCACGCGCGCGCCGAGCAATTGTCGCAGCGTCCCTTCGATTTCCAGGTGCCGTCCCGGCCACGTCGGATCATAGGGAACGATTTCCACCAGCGTCGCCATTCAGGGCACCATGACGGAGCTTTGCGCCGGCCTCGGCCCACGAAGGCCGATGCAATTGCCGAAGGGATCACGCACCTGGCACATCCACAGGCCCTCTTGTATCGCCATCGGTCCGCGATAGAGCACGGCACCGAGTGCCTCGAAATGGGCAAGGGAACGGTCGAGATCCTCGACGGACCAATAGACCACCGAGCCGGCCGCACCGCTTGCCAGCTTCTCGTCGGCCTGCACGAGTTCGAGATCGACCGTGCCGACCTTGAGATAGGCAAAGTCGAACGCCTCGAGCCATTGGCGCTCGGCATGCGGAAAGGCACGCTGATACCAGGCAAGCCCCGCCTCGGGATCGGAGACGTGCACCAGAATGGCCGCCACACCGTTGGTCATCGCTTGCTCCCCGTCATACCGCGCTCCGTATTCGCCCATCTCGATCGCGCCTCGCCATCAGATCTCATTACAGGATTCGTCAGTCATCTCACGATTGAAACAACCACAAGGCTCGCGCCTGCCTTGAATTTCGCTCAATAACCCCTCATGCGTGCATTGCACGCAATCGTCCCGCCACAGTCGCCGGCCATCAAGGATCCGACAGTTTGACCACGCAGCACCGCATCTCTGCCACCGTCGCTTCCCTTAGCCTTTGCGCGCTGTTGCTCAGCGCCTGCGGCCCGGCCTATGACACCGATGATCCGGACTATGCCTATTTCGCCGGCCTCTTCGATGCCACGCGAAAAGCGGATCAGGTGGCAGACATGGAGCGCCTCAACGGCGGCGATTGGCAAACTGCCTGCATCTTCGGCGGCTATGTGCACCCGATCGAAGAAATGGAGAAGCTCGGCGCGACCATCGCCGAAGCCGATCGTCAACGCATGCAGGACGCGAAGGACAGCGGTTTCAGGCTCTACGAAGTCGAGGAGTTCGAGATGATGGTTGCCTATATCGACAGGGCCAAAAGGGCGCACTTCATTCACTTCAAAAGCGGGATCGGCGCGCAGGGACAAGGGCACAAGAGCTGCGTCACCCGGCCCGAAACCAAGATTACCCTGTTCGGTCCCTAAACCCTACCAAGGTCAGACCAGAGCGGCACCCTCAGGCGCCTTCGTTGACGCCCACCCGTGGCGGTGCACCGACCCGTGTCAGGGCGCTGGCACGCACGGCATGCCAATCGCATTCGGCAAGCCCCGCTGATCTGAAAGGATCGACCAGCGTGCCAGACACGATCGAGGCAAGCAGCGCCTGCATCGGCGGCGTGCGCGCGACCGTTGCCACCAGCCGGTCGCGCAGCCAGGCAAGCAGCGCCGAATCCGACTGGTAGAAGGGCGTGAAGGCAAGCGACAGCAGCTGGAACAGCTGGACGTGGCTGCGCCGCGCTGTTGCATAGGCGGCGAGCGCCGTTTCGAGATCCTGCGACGTATCCAGCGCATGCGCCAGCGCCGCAACGTCGAGAAGCGCCATGTTCGCCCCCTGCCCGAGCTGCGGGCTGGTCGAATGGGCGCTGTCGCCGACAAAGGCGATCCGTTTCGATATCGGCGGGCGCAGCGTGCGATGGGCATAGCGGGCGAGCGTCAGCTGGTCCCAGTCGCCGATCTCAGCCATAAGCGGCGCGCACTCCGGCCAGTAGTCGAGGATCACCTTCTTCCAGCGGTCGAGCCCCGCCCGGCGCACGGCGTCGGCATCCGCCACCCGAAGGCTCCAGAAGAAGGCGACCCGCTCCTTTTCGCCTGCCCTTGCCTTGCCGGCCGGCAGCACGCCGATCATCACCTTCGCTCGGTCGTAGCGCTGCACCAGCGCGTGGGCGTCATGGGCGAGCCCATCGCTGTCGAGCGTTGCCCAGAAGGCGCCATAGGCGAGTTCGCGCAGCCTGGGCGCTGCGGCCTGGCCGGCGGCAAGCCCCGAGCGTGCGCCGCTGGCATCGATCACCAGGTCATAGGCGCCCGCCTGCCGGCCTTGCGCGTCGAGAAGAACCGCCTTGTCACCCGCCACCCGCACATCGGTCAGTGTCAGGCCGGTACGGATGGCAAGGCCCGCCGCGACGACGGCGTCATGGAGCGTGTTGAACAGCGCGGCCCGCTGCACCGCCAGCCCAAAGCGCCCGCCGGCGAGCGCATCGTAGCGCACGTCGAGCACGGTGCGACCGGACCTCGCGTCGGCTCCGTAAAGGCGGTCGATCCGGCTGCCGAGGGCAAGCATCGGCTGCAACAGGCCGAGGGCGTCGAGCACCGTCAGCCCCGTCGGCTGCAACATCAGCCCGGAACCGACGGGCGAGGCTTCGTCGAAACGCTCGAGCAACTCCACCCGATGGCCACGCCGCGACAGCATGAGCGCTGCCGCAAGCCCCGCCGGCCCCGCGCCGGCAATGCCGATATGCAAAGTCTTCATGGTCCCTCGGTTCGGCGCGCAATCAGGCGAAACGGATTCGCCTCATTGGCAAACTATAGGGAAAATCAAGGCGCTACGGCAAGGCAACCCGCCCGACGCATGGCGTCGCGCGAACGGCGCATGACGTCACGTGATCAAGCGAACGCAGCGGAACTTGCCCCTCATCCGCCTGCCGCTTCTCCCCGGTAGCGGCGCGAAGGGACCTCGTGGCACCCGCTCACATCCGTAGCCGAGGTTCCGGGCACCCCCTTGCGCAACCGCTGTTTGCCGCAACCTAAAGGGGCGCCCTAGAAGGGAGGAACTGCCATGTCGTCAGTTGAGCGTGTCAGAAAGAACGGAATCGGCGAAGAGCTACACCGCCCCTCTTCCAACAGAGATTTGAACGCTGCTCACGCCCCTGCGTCATAGACCTCGCGGGCTGCGCGGATGGCCCCGTGGTTTGCCACCGACCAGTCGACGAAATGCTTGAGCAGGCCGAGCAGCGAGCGGCCGAGATCGGTCAGCGCATATTCGACACTCGGCGGCTGCGTCGGGTAGACGGTGCGATGGATGTAGCCGTCGCGCTGCAGGTCCCGCAGCGTCTGGGTCAGCATGCGCTGGGAAATGTCGGGGATCAGGCGGCGCAGCTGCGAGAAGCGCAAGGGACCGTCCGCCAGCGACAGGATCATCAGCGAGTTCCACTTGCCGCCGATGTTGTCCATGACATCGCGCACCGGGCATTTCTCGACATCCATCGGCACGCCGCAGACGATTGCCACGCGTTTGCCTTCCATCTCGCCCGTCAGCTTGTTCATCGGCGGTACCCTTTTTGTAACCACAGCAGAAAAAACTGCCTCCTTTACAGCTCTACCCAGATTACGAGATAAGAGCAAGTCTCAAAAAGAGACCATATACCGGCGCTTCTCCCAGGTGGCCGGCCAACAAGGCGGGAGAGGAATGTGCCGGGGGCTCCCCGCGCATTCCCGTCTCGGTTTACAGAGGAAAGAGGAAAGACCATGTCCGATACATTGCTCGTCACCGGCGCGACCGGAAAACTCGGCAAGCTCGTGCTCGACCAGCTCCTGGCATCCGGCGTGGCGCCGGCCCACATCATCGCCACCAGCCGCGATACGGCGAAGCTTGCCGAGTACACGGCCAAGGGCGTCCAGACCCGCATCGCCGATTTCGACGACCCGGCCTCGCTCGACAAGGCCTTTGCCGGCGCCGACCGGATCCTGATCATCTCGACCGACGCGCTCGACCAGCCAGGCAAGCGCCTTCGGCAGCATCTTGCAGCCGTCGCAGCTGCAAAGAAGGTCGGCGCAAAGCACATCGTCTACACCTCGATGCCGAACCCCGAGACCTCGGTCATCCCCTTTGCACCCGATCACCTCGGCACCGAAAACGCCATCAAAGCGACCGGCATCGCCTACACGATCCTGCGCAACGGCTGGTACATGGAGAACCTGTTCATGGCGCTGCCGCATGCGCTTGAGACCGGGCAATGGTATTCGTCTTCCGGCGAGGGCCGCATCGCCCACATCGCCCGCGCCGACGCCGCCAAGGCGGCTGCCGCCGCCCTCGCCGCTTCCATCGGCGAGAGCCACACCTATACACTGACCGGAGGCGAACTGCGCACGACCGACGAGATCGCAGCGCTGGTCGTAAAGGCAACCGGCAAGCCGCTCCAGGTGGTGCACATCTCCGACGAGGCGCTCGCCGGCGGGCTGAAGGGCGCGGGCCTGCCCGACTTCCTGATCCCGATCGTCGTCTCCTTCGACGCCAATACCCGAAAGGGCCATATCGACATGGCGACGGATGACCTGACCAAGCTGACCGGCGCTCAGCCGGCGAAGCTCGACGCGTTCCTTGAAGCCAGCAAGAGCGCGCTCGTCGGCTGACGCGGCAAGCGACACGAAACCGGAGCCCGGCCATCTGCGCCGGGCTCTCGGACCCCTTACTCTCGGACCCCGGGCTCTCGGACCAACAACAGGACGGGCGACACGACTGCCTCCTCCGTGCGTCCGACTGCACGAACTGGCTCCCATGTTCGCCCGGTCACGCGCGGCGCATTTGTTCTTGTTATGTTCACGTCACCATGATACCAACTCTCTCGGCTCCGCAACCGGAGAAAGGGGAGAGATCATGAGCGTTTATGTGACCGTGGGTGCATTGGATTCCGCCAAGTCGAACGCCTTCTACGATGCGGCACTGGCGACGATCGGATGGAGCAAACACCTGGAGTTTCCAGACTGGCGCGCCTACTCCGAAGGCGGGACCGGTAAAGGCTTCGTCCTGTGGGTCTGCAAACCCTTCGACGGTGAAGCGGCAAGCAACGGCAACGGTTCCATGGTCGGCTTCATGGTCAAATCCCGCAGCGACGTCGATGCGTTCTACCAGGCCGCCATGGCCAATGGCGGGTCGGATGAAGGCGCGCCGAACCCACGGCCGCATTATGGGCCTGACTGGTACGCCGCCTATATGCGCGATCCCTCAGGAAACAAGATTTCCGTCGTTTACAACGGCTAGCGTTAGAGGTCCCGACCTCGGATCCGACGCCTGCTGGGCAGGCCGCGTGAAAGGCCGATGCCTGTCACCGGCCTGCATCGCTTTCAGGCCGCCAAGCGACTCTCCAGGAAAACCATGGGGCGGTTTTCCGTTCGGAATGGCTTGATATCAAAGAGTGAGGTCATCTCGCCGTTTCGATGAAACAATGAAATGACCTAGCGTATTGCCTCGACCGGCGTCGCATCGGCCCGCAGGGCGAGCTGTGAAAGAACAAGCGCGCTGCCGCCCGCAAGAAAGAAGCCGGCCGACAGATTGAGCGTCGTGCCGTCGTAAAAGGCGCCCACCGCCACGGCAAAGAGCGTCGCGATCAGGCTCGATCCGGAGGCGATCAACGACGCGCCGAGACCCGCAACCTGCCCAAGCGAGCGCATCGCCATGGCGTTGAGATTGCCGAACAGCACCCCAACCGCGAAGAAGGCGGCAAAGCCGAGCACCATCAGCACGGCAAGCGGCGGCCGCCCGCTCCAAAAACCCGATGCCACCAGCATCGCGAGACCCGCCGCCGAAAGGCCGATGAAGCCGTGACGCGCCATTGTCTCGGCTCCGAAGCGCTGCACCAGCCGGGCATTGAGGTAGGAGGCAAGGCCAATGCCCGTCGCCAGCATGGCAAAATACAAGGGGAATGTTTGCCCGATGCCGTAGGCGTCGAGGAAAAGATCGGCCGCGGTGCTGAGATAGAGCAGCTGGGCGCCGAAGACGAGCCCGGTCGCCGCAATCAGCAGCGCCACGCGCCGGTTGGACAGGATGCGCCGCCCGTTCGCCAAAAGAAGCCGCGGACGAAACGGAATGCGCCTCTCGACCGGCAGCGTTTCCGGCTGCCGCATCACCAGCCAGAGCCCGAGAAGCGCCGCCACCACCAGATAGACGGCAAAGACGCTGCGCCAGCCTCCGATCGCGATGATGCCCTGTGCAAGGCCTGGCGCAAGCATTGGCACAAGGATGAACAGCGTGAACATGAACGACATGACGCGCGCCATCTGGTCGCCCTCGAACTGGTCGCGGATCATCGCGCGCGTGGCGATCTTCGGCCCGGAAACGCCGACGCCCTGAAGGAAGCGGCCAAGAATCACCATTTCGAGCGATCCCGCCAGCATGGCAATGACCGTTCCGAGACCATAGACACCAAGGCCGAGAACCAGCGCCCTCTTGCGCCCCAGCGCGTCGGAGAGCGGCCCAAGCAAGAGCTCGCCGAAGGCCATGCCGAAAATGAACAGCGATATGATGTGCTGCGTCGAAAGCGGAGGCTGAACGCCGACGTCGGCGCCGATCTCGCGCAATCCCGGCAAAAGCGCATCGATGCTGATGGAGGTGAGCGAGGTCAGAAGCGCATAGAGGACGATGCGCTCGCGGAAACTGCTTGGAAATGTCATTGGCTGCACACAAGGTAAGGTTGGGCTCGACCTATAGCAGCCCTTCCGCAGAATTGCGCGCGCCACGGGCAAGGGCGTCCGCAAATTTCTTCGCGGATCCTGTCGCGGCGAGCTGGACGCCTCGCCTGCAGCGCAGGCAAGCCTGCGGTCAGGACTTCAAGTGCGAAACATCCGCCAGACTGACAACCGCCCGGTTCCGGAAAAAATCGTCCTGGCGAAGATGCGTGATGCTTCCGGACTTTGCCGGGAAGCTCAAGAACCCGGTGGCCCCGATCGGCACCTTCATCCAGGCGGCCATCACCAGCGTCAGCGTAAAACCGTGGGTAACGATGATCTGCGTCACGCAGGGCCTCGCCACGACAGCGTCGACGAAAGGAAACACACGGCTGGCGACATCGCGGCGGGTTTCCGCGCCGTCGATGCCACAGGGATGATCGAGCCGGTCGTGATCGGGCGCCGGCCGATAGCGCGCGTCAAGCCATGCCTGGGGTTGGCCTCCCGCCTCGCCATAGCTGATCTCGCGCAGGGCGGCGGTTTCCGTTACCGGCTGCGCGAAGCGCCGGGCAATCGCCGCCGCGGTTTCTGACGCGCGGCGAAGGTCGGAACTGTAGATCTCGACGTCGCGGCCGCCGGCAAGGGCAAGCAGCCGTTCCGCGGTCGCCTCGGCGTCTGCGAGGCCCCGCGCCGAAAGCCCGGTATCGTACCAGCCGCCCACCCTGCCCTCCAGGTGATGGACAGACTCCGTATGGGTGACGACGAAGAGGTCCTTCATGGCTGGGACGGCCTCAGACCTCCTGTCCGCAGGCGCGGCGGAAGCGGCGCACAGTCTCGGCCATGCCGTATTCCAGCGCATCGGCCGTCAGCCCGTGGCCGATCGACACTTCGGCAAGGTTGGGAATGTGGCTTGCAAGCAATGGCAGGTTGGCGACCGTCAGGTCGTGGCCGGCATTGACGTCGAGGCCGAGGCTCGCGGCAATCTGCGCGGTGCGTCCGAGTTCGCCGGCGATCTTCTCGGCCTTGTCCGGATCGTCGAAGCAGCCGCCATAGGGGCCGGTATAAAGCTCGATGCGATCGGCACCCGTCTCCTTGGCGATACGCAGCGCTTCTGCATCTTCGTCGCCATCGGCAAACAGCGAGACGCGAAAACCTTGTCTCTTCAGCCGCCCGACGACGTTGCCGAGCAGATTGTGGTTCTTGCGGAAATCCCAGCCGTGGTCGGAGGTCGCCTGCGCCGGATCGTCCGGCACCAGCGTCACCTGTTCCGGCCGGTGCGTTTCCACCAGCACCAGGAACTCCTCGTTCGGATAGCCTTCCATGTTGAATTCCGTCTGCGGAAAGGCGTCGTCGATCAGGTCGCGGATCGGCTGCAGGTCGGAAAAGCGGATGTGGCGCTGGTCGGGACGCGGATGCACGGTGAGACCGGCAGCACCGGCTTCAAGCGCAATGCGTCCAAGGGCCGTAACGGATGGCCAGGGGAGATCGCGCCGGTTGCGCAGCATGGCGACGGCATTCAGATTGACGGACAGTTTTGCAGGCATGTCTGAACTTTCCAGAGGCGGGGCCGAAATCGACCCGGATGCAGGCAATGTGGACGCAATGTTCTACTGCATAATGGCGGAAACCAGAAACGGTTTGAAGTCCGATTATGCAGCAATTCCAAAGAGTACGGACACAAGAACCGCGACGATAGAACGCGGGTCGTTTGCCCGCCTTGCCTTGATCGAATCTTGACAATCGACGTTTCTAATATGCAAGAAAGCTCAATCACTAAGGGCGCAACTCTCGCGCCCTTCACACGCCCACCGCCGGCCAAAAGGCCACAGTCTCGACCTGCCATCGGGGAATGGACGCAATTTTTACGATTACATCAGAAAAAACTCAAATTTGGCGTCTAATACCCCTGACAACTACTTTTTTTGGGCTTAAGTTTCCGAATCAGATCGAATGGCCCTGGCCCGCGCCGCGATCGCTTTTCATAGATTTTTAGATCCCATGACCCTGGAGCAAGCCTTGATGACGACGGTCGAAAGACCCTGCGATGAGACGATACGACGGACGCTCCGCCGCATCCTCGAAAGCAAGTCTTTCGCGCGCTCCGAGCGGCTGCGGGCGTTCCTCGCCTATGTCGTCGAGAAGGAAATGATTGGCGAAGGCCACCAGCTCAAGGGCTATTCGATCGCCATCGACGTCTTCGACCGGCCCCAGGCCTTCAATGCCGACAGCGATCCGCTCGTGCGGGTGCACGCCGGCAAATTGCGCAAGCTGCTGAAGGCCTTCTATGAAGGCGACGGCGCCGACGAGGAATGGCGCATCACCATTCCCAAGGGAACCTACGTTCCTGAATATGTGCCCGTGCGGGCAGAGGTGGAACACACGGCCGCCCCCGTCGCGCGCCAGGCCAAGCCGGCCAAGCGCCGCTTCAGCGGCCATCGTCCCGCCTGGCCGCCGGCACCGCTCTCTTCGCCGCTGTCGGTCCTGACCGTGCTGCCGCTTTTGCTCTTTGCGCCGATGCCCTCGCAGGAAATGACGCTGGACCTCGACGCCCAGGCAAAGCTCTTCAACGTGCGCCATGCCACCGAAAGGGTCTTGCCTTCGGTGAACGTGAAGCTGAGCGGCCCGGAAAACGGCGATGCGAAATCCTTCGCCACGGCGCTCCGCCTTGCCGCCCAGCGCCACAAGACGCTCGCGCGCGCCACGGACGGCGACACGGGCCGGCCGGTCTCGCGCAATTCCGCCCTCTCCTTCACGGTGCAGGTCACCTGGAACGACGCGCCGGCGCAGGGTATCCGCGTCACCCTCTCCCACGATGGCGAGAACGTGCCGCTTCGCCAGGATTTCATCAGCTGGAAGAAGCTGGAGACCGAGCCGGACCTGTTGTTCGAGAGCATGTCGCTTGCCTCCGAGCTGTTCTCGCTCGACGGCGAAATCTACGAGCACGCCCGCGAGGAGCAGATCGAAAGTCCGCTGATGGGCTGCATGGCCTCGACCCAGCGCTATCGCAAGCACCTCACCCGCGACGCCTTCGAGGAAGCCTGGTCCTGCCAGCAGAAACTCTCGCCGCTGCGCGGCGACGAGCCGCTGTTCATCCTGAGCTCCAATAGCCCGCTGAAGGTCATCGGGCACTGATGCCGCGCCCCGGGGCACCTGGCGCGCACGGGACCCGCGCAACGGACGCTCTAGCACACTGATTCTAAAGCAATTTTCCGCCCGCAGGTGATCCCACTTGAGGGCGGATGCCTTGGCGGAGCCGGCAATCGCCGGTCCGTCCAACATGCGCTGCGACCCCCAAGCCCGCCATATTCCCATGCCATATTAAACACTGGTCATATTAGCGATTCGCGTATACGTTACACGCATGCGTTGGGAATGGATGCCTGGTTGCTCGTCAGGCAAGCATCGTTGTTCCTTCAGTCAACCGCGCTGGCGACGCGGGGATGCCCCAACCGAGCAGCAGGTATTGTCGTTGACGATCAACGAGTGCCTCACCGCGCGGACCTGTCCGCACCTTTGAGAGACCCGTCGATCGCCATCCTTTCCGGACGTGGAATGCACGCGCCCTGAATCGATCTCGATTCAGCAAACTTTGCAGACACAGCGTGCCGGATGGACGCGCAGGCTGTAGACCGGGGACCTTCGATATGCCGCGAGACCACTGGAAATACGAGGGCGTGCTGGCAGCGCCCGATCGCGTCGGCTTTCTGCCCAACCTGCCGCTTCCCCACCACGATCCCACGACGCCGCTCGCGATCGCCGATATGGCCGACGCCTTTGGCGTCACCCATCGCACCCTGCACTTTTACGAGGAGAAAGGCCTTCTGACCGCTGCCCGCATGGGGCCGATGCGCGTCTACGGCGAGGAACACATCCGCCGCATGGCCGTCATCAACGCCTGTCGCGAGATCGACATGCCGATCGCCGCGATCCTGGAGCTGTTGACCGCCTTTGCCGGCACCGAAGACCAGATGGACGCCGACCGCCTGTTCCGCGAGGCGCTGCTCGCCCGACGCCGGGAGCTTGCTGCCCAGCAGGCGAACCTGCGCCGCCAGATGCAGCGCATCACCGAGTTGCTCGAGAGTGATGATGTTGGTGAGGCGGGCGCAGAGGAGGATGGTCATGTTCACCTCTCGCCGATCGAAAGCGAATGCCTGACCTTCATGGCCGACGGCTATCCGGCCCCGCGCATCGCCGGGCTGATGGACATGGACGTCTCCGCAGCCCTGACGCTTGAAGCCGGCATCATCCGCAAGTTCGGCGCCAACAACCGCTTCCAGGCGATTGCCAAGGCGGTGCTCGCGGGCATGATTTCGGCGGAATAGGCTCGCGCCACGAAGCAGACATGACCGCGGGCCAGGCCCAAGGTCCCGCAGCCGCGCGGCTTCTCGTTCCCCACCAAGTCCGCACGAACGCGGATCGCGGCGCAAAGCGATGCGCGGCGCGCTGGCGGACCGGCGCCCCTCTCCGTCGCTATGTGGTGTCTTCGGCGCGCGCATGTTACGAGGCGCTGAAACGACATAAGTGAGAGACCCCGATGCTTCCCTGGATAGAGCTAGACCGCGCAACCATTCCCGGCGACCGCGATGAATTGCGCCTGAAGCAGCGCGGCCAGGAATTTTCCATCATGCTCGGCTCGAACGAGCTGATGAACAGCCGGCTGAGCGGCTCGGAAGAGGCACTGGCGACGCTTGCCTACGAGCGCATCGCCGGCCGGAAGAACATGAGCATGCTGATCGGCGGCCTCGGCATGGGGTTCACCTTGCGCGCGGCACTCGGCGTCGTGCCGGATGACGCCCGGGTGGTCGTCGCCGAGCTCGTGCCGGCCGTCGTCGACTGGGCGCGCGGCCCGATGGCCGACCTGCACAAGGGCACGCTCGACGATCCGCGTGTCGACATCCACGTCGGCGACGTCGGCGCGCTGATCCGCTCGAAGACCGCCGCCTACGACGCCATCCTGCTCGATGTCGACAACGGCCCCGACGGGCTGACACGCCCCTCCAATGACAGTCTCTACAACCACACCGGCCTTCGCACCGCCATGGCTGCGTTGCGCCCGAAAGGCGTGCTCGCCGTCTGGTCGTCTGCACCCGACAGCGCCTTTACCCGTCGCCTGCGCGAGGTCGGCTTTACTGCCGACGAGGTCAGCGTGCGCGCCAACGGCAAGCGCGGCGGCGCCCGTCACATGCTGTGGATGGCGACCAAAAGGTAACGCCGTCAGTTCTCGGCCCCGGATGAGGACCGTGAACCCCAAAAATCAGCCCCTGCGAAAGGCGCGGCTGGAGATCGAGATCGGGTTGTCCGACGGATCCTTGGCGTTGGCGAATTGATAGCCGTCGGCCTGGTGGATGGCTCCGAACACCAGCCCTTCGGCAGCGCTGCGTTCACAAAAGGCTTCAACATCGCTGACGTCGAACACCAGTTTCACCAGCGACTGGCCGCGCCGCTGCCCCTTCGCCGCCGGGTGGACCATCAGGCTGGCGCCGCCGTCGGGCGGGGTCAGCTCGACAATGCGATCGCCCGCCTCGCGGCATGCCTGGAAGCCGAAGTGCTTTTCGTAGAAGCGAACGGTCGCCTCGACGTCATGGGCGTAGAGGATGATCCTGTTGATCGGCACCGTCACCCCTCCCCGTCGGGCACTCTTGCCAGCGATCAGCGAACGATGGTCAGCCGCTCCGCCGCGCGAGTGATGGCGGTGTAAAGCCAGCGTTCCCGCGTATCGCGGAAGGCCCAACTCTCGTCGAAGAGCACGACGTTGTTCCACTGCGAGCCCTGCGCCTTGTGCACGGTCAGCGCATAGCCATAGTCGAACTCGTCGTAGCGCTTGCGCGTGGTCCACGGGATTTCGCCCTCGACATCCTCGAAGGCGGCCTTCAAGAGCTTGATCTTGGCGGCCCCCCGATCCATGTCGTCGTCTTCCGGACGGATCATCAAGTTGATGCCCGGCTTCACCGTTTCCTTCGACGAACTCATCACCTGCCAGAGCGAGCCGTTGAGCAGGCCCTTGGCCGGATCGTTCCTGAGGCAGACCAGCTTGTCGCCCGATTGCGGGTATTCGCTGGTAAAGCCTTTCAGCTCGCGAAGCCGCTGGTTGTAGCGGCGCCGGGTCTTGTTGGTGCCGACCAGCACCTGGTCGGCTTCAAGCACCAGCTCCTGGTTCACCTGGTTGCGACCGATCACATGCGTGGTGCCGTAGTCGCCATGCATGATCTCCTTGCCTTCGCGCACCTGCATGGCGAGCTGGATGATCGGGTTGTCGCGCGCCTGGCGATGGATATCGGTCAGCAGATAATCCGGCTCCTGGTTGGTGAAGTAGCCACCACCCGTCACCGGCGGCAGCTGCCCGGGATCGCCGAGCACCAGGATCGGCGTGCCGAAGCTCATCAGGTCCTTGCCGAGCGCCTCGTCCACCATCGAGCATTCGTCGACGATGATCAGCGCCGCCTTGGCGACCGGGCTCTGGCGGTTGATCGAGAACATCGGCGCGATCGAGGTCTTGCCGGTTTCCTCGTCGGAAACCTCCTCTTCGCCGCGCGGCCGGTAGATCAGCGAATGGATGGTCTTGGCGTTGCTCGCGCCCTTGGAGCGCAGCACCTGCGCGGCCTTGCCGGTGAAGGCGGCAAACAGCACGTCGCCATCGACATGCTCGGCAAAGTGCCGGGCAAGCGTGGTCTTGCCGGTGCCGGCGTAACCGAACAGCCGGAAGAGCGGCGAGCGGCCCTCTTTCAGCCATTGCGAAACGGCCTTCAGGGCCTCGTCCTGTTGCGGTGCGAATTGCATGGGGCTGAGTGTCAGGATTCGGGCGGCACACGCAAGCCCGGATTTGCGGGCGGTGATGGCTGCATCGCGGCCGTTGAACTTACCTCGCTTCGGAACGCCGAAAATTACCCCGTAAAATCAACCCTGTTGCCAGTCCCCACGCACATCCGCGCATCAGCCGGCCGGATCGTTTGTTCACGTTTTTTTCTCATCTGTGCTGCGGGCGACACGGCGGGAGAGGCCTCGTCGCTCCTCCTGCCTTCAAAGCACGGCACCCCCGTCGGATTTTGAGGGCACCCTTTCTGTGGCACTTTCTTGCCCTGTCTCCGCCCTGCCCCTTGAATGCAACGCCGCATTGTTGCTAACGAGCGGTAGGCGATGGCGCCACGATCCTCATGGCGAAGACCATCGCTTAAAGCCCGTCGAGAGGCGCGACATGCGCCGCCTCCCCTTACGGGTTCATGCCGGAGAATGCCCGTGAAGACCGACAAGCCCGAAGCGCTGCCCTCGCCGGACAAAGTCGGCATCGGACGGCTGGCGCCCTGGCTGCAATGGTGCATGCTCTCGGCGATCTCGATCGTGCTCGCCTCGATCTTCGAATTCATCGGCCTGCCGGCCGGCCTTTTGATGGGGCCGATGCTGGCCGCCATCCTCGTCGGCATGAATGGCGGCACCATCCGCCTTCCCCGCCAGTTGTTCTTCTGCGTGCAGTTCACTCTGGCGATGATGATCGCCGGCGCGATGACGCCCGGCATGCTGGCGACCTTCTCCGGCAACTGGCCCCTGTTCCTCGGCGTCATTCTCTCGGTCATCGCCGTCAGCACGCTCTGCGGCTGGGTCATTACCCGCATGCGCATCCTGCCCGGTACCACGGCGATTTGGGGCTCGTCGGCGGGGGCCGCCTCGACGATGCTGATGATGGCCGATGCCTACGGCGCCGATGCCCGGCTCGTCGCCTTCATGCAGTATCTGCGCGTGATCTTCGTCGCGAGCACGGCAACCGTCGTCGCCCATATGTGGGTCACGGGCGCCGAGGCCGAGCAGACCACCCACTGGCTTGCCCCGATCGACGGCATCGCCTTCCTGGAGACGATCGCCGTCGGGCTTGCTGCAGCCTTTGCCGGTCGCTTCCTGCGCGTGCCCGCCGGCGCCTTCCTGCTGCCTTTTCTGGTCGGTGCTGCGCTCAACGTCTCCGGCGTCATGACCACCGTGCTGCCGCAATGGCTGCTGGCGCTCTGTTTTGCACTGCTCGGCTGGAACATCGGCCTTGGCTTCACCCGCCAGATCCTCATCCACGCCCGCCGCGCGCTGGTGCCGACGATCATCTCGATCGTCGTCTTGATTTCGTTTTCCGGCCTGCTTGCGCTGCTGCTGATCAAGGTCGTCGGCATCGATCCGCTGACCGCCTATCTCGCCACCAGCCCCGGCGGTCTCGACTCGATCGCCGTCATCGCCGCCTCGAGCAATGTCGATCTCTCCTTCGTCATGGCGCTGCAGACGGCGCGCCTCCTGATCATCACCATGATCGGCCCGGCGCTCGCCCGCTTCGTGGCGGATCGGGCGTGAAGCCGGCGCCTGCCGGGATTGCCGGCCCGACGTTCTGGGAGTTTGCCTCATGACGATACTCAGTGTGTACGGTTCCCCCGGCGCAGCGCTGCCGTTCGATCTGCGCGACGTCCTGCAACTTCTCGCTCCACTTCACCGCCTCGTGGCGCGTTTCGTCGGTCGCAGCGGGATATTCATGGTTCGACGCCACCGGTCCTGGTGGCGACATCCTGGAGAAAATGGCCACATCCGGTGAACCGGTCAGCGGCTGGGACCTGGCCGGAGCGGCGCAGGACACGCTGCAGGTGATTTGGGGAGAGTTTGCCGGCTCCTTGGCCGCCGCCCCGGAGCGGCTCTGGATCCGCATTCGCGCGATTGACAGCACGTTCTACGAGGTCGCGACAGACGATGAGACGGTCATTGAACGGATCGAAGCGGCCTTCGATGACGTCCGCCGCTCTGACCATGCCTGGACGCCGGCTGTGGGCGACGAGGATAGCACCCCGGAGTAAACCTTCGCGGTTCCCGAACGACCACACCTCGAAGCGAGTTTGACCTCGCCAGATTCTCGGCCATAGCCCTTGGCCTCCAACACCACCAGTTTTCCGGGAATAAATCCTGCCTTTGCCGTGTCTCACGGTTGGATCTGCAATTTGCGGCTCTCGCGGAACGGGACGAGGAGGCATTCGTCCGCTTCTGCCGTCAAACCAACTTGAGGCCAGGCCATCTTGAGGCCAAACCAACTTGAGGAAGGACAATTGCCATGAGAACGTTTCCATTGACGATCGCCATGCTGCTTGCGGCCAGCGCCACGGCATTTGCCGCGCCGCCGGTCAAGGAAGTCGAATCGACCAAGGGCAAGGTGCTGGCGGGCGAAAACGGTATGACGCTCTACACCTACAAGGACGATCATGTCGGCATGTCCATGTGCTACGACGACTGCGCCAAGAACTGGCCGCCGTTCATGGCGGAAGCCAGCGCAAAGGCCGATGGCGCCTATACGATCGTCGAGCGCAAGGACGGCACGAAGCAATGGGCCAAGGACGGCATGCCGCTCTATTTCTTCGTCAAGGACAAGAAGATGGGTGACATCACCGGCGACGGTTTGAAGAAGGGCGAATGGAATGTCGCCAAGCCGTAATGGCGGACAAGAGGATGCGGGGGCAGAAAACCCCGCATCCGACCGGTTCGAAGAGGATGTGCTGGCGCTGGTGCCGGCGCTGAGGCGCTATGCGCGCAGTCTCGTGCGTTCGGACCCGGACGGCGAAGACCTGCTGCAGGACTGCGTGGAGAAGGTGCTTTCGCACCGCGCGCAGTGGCGCGGCGTCAACCTGCGTGCCTGGGCCTTCACGATCATGACCAATCTTGGCCGCAACCGGCACCGGTACGTCGCGATGCACCCGCAGGTGGCGCTGGACGAGGACCTCGGGCTTGAGGCCGAGACCCGCGAGAGCGATCCCCTGGAGCGCTCGCGGCTGGAGAGGGCGCTGAACGGGCTTTCGGTGGAAAACCGCTCGGTGCTGATGCTCGTGGTGATCGAGGGATACCGCTATCAGGACGTGGCCGAGATGATGGCCATTCCGATCGGCACGGTCATGTCGCGGCTTTCGCGCGCGCGACGCCAGCTTGCCGAAGCCATGAAGGACGACAATGTGATCAGCATGCGGAGACCGAAATGACGGACGACCACAACACCGTCTCCGAAGACGACCTGCACGCCTATGTCGACGGGTTCCTGACCCCGCGCGAACGGGTGCGGATCGAGCTCTGGCTGGAACAGAACCCCGCGCGCGCCGAAGAGGTGAAAGCATGGCGGGCGCAGGCGGTCGAGCTTCGCACGCTTTTCTCGAGCTATGCCCACAGCGACGCCGGCGACCGCGCGCTGCTTTCGGCAAGCCGCAGCAACGATGGGCCGCACGAAGGCTCTGGGAAGAACACACGCTCAACGGCCGCCATCGCGCGCGCCATCGCCGCCGGGCTCGCGCTCTTCGTCGCCGGCGGGCTCACCGGGCTCTATGCCCCCTCCCTGCTGTCTCAGGATCGCGACATCCGGCCGATTGCAACAGCCGACAGTCTGCCCCGGCAAGCCCAATCGGCCTTCCTGGTCTATGCCAGCGAAGTGCGCCACGCCGTCGAGGTCGGCGCCGATGAGCAGACCCACCTTGCCAACTGGCTCGGAAAACGCCTCGACCATCCGCTGACGATCCCCGATCTCTCGACACTCGGCTTCTCGCTGGTCGGCGGCAGGCTGCTGCCGGTCAACGGTAAAGCAGGTGCGATGTTCATGTACGAGGACGGCACCGGGCGGCGGCTGACCGTGCTTCTCGGCCGCAACGACGACAACCGCGAAACCTCCTTCCGCATCGACGAAAGCGACGGAGTAGAGACCTTCTACTGGATCGACGGCCCACTCGGCTACGCCGTCACCGGCGAGGTGCCGCGCGCGCTTTTGCAACAGGTGGCCGACGAGTGCTACCGCCAGTTCGAAAAGTCGGGCGAGACCAAAAGCTGACGGCGCCGGCAAGGCATTTGCGGTTCGGGCTCCGCCGGCAGCCCATGACATATCAAGGCGTTATGGCCGTCTTCGCACCAACCTCACCTTAAGTGATCGCGAGCCTCCCGCGTGCCGGCGCCAAAGGCGCGCAGATAGGCCGAGAACATGTCGGCCATCGCATCGGCATAGGCCGCGATCTCGTCGTCGGTACGCGGCGTTGACGAAAAATCCTTGCCCACCGTGGTCAACGTCGTCATCACCAGGTCACCGGCAAGGTCGCGGCCGCTGGCAGACATTTCTGGAAGAAGTTCCTGCATGAACTGATCGACGAGCGGATCATTGGCCCCCTTCGCTTCATGGGCCTCCGGTGTATCGCGATAAAGGGGGGCCGCGTCGCTCAGGGCGCTTCGAACGGACGCTTCCTCGCACTCGGACCTGAGGAAGGCGTGGACCAGGGAGCGAAGCCGATCAAGCGGCGGCCGGGACCGGTCGCTGAGGATTTCGGCAAGCAGGCCCGACGTCTCCCGCCACTCATCGCTTTGAAGGCGGAACAGGATTGCCGCCTTGTTGGGGAAATACTGGTAGAGCGAGCCGACGCTGACACCCGCCCGCTCCGCCACGCGGGCCGTCGTAAAACGCTGCGCGCCCTCCTCTTCCAAAACCTGAACAGCCGCCTGGAGAATGGCCTTCACCAGCTCGTTCGACCGGGCCTGTTTCGGCGCTTTTCTTGAAGAAATACGGGCACTTGATCTGTCGGTCATGCGGCTCGCCTGTAATGCGATTAGCGAATGCGACGAATTATTCGTATTTTCCTTCTCGAAGGCAAGCCTTGCCTGACTTTCAAGGCCAAACATGAAGGAAATTTCGATGACGACGCTCACCAGCCAGCCTCTCTCAGGCCTTCTCGATCGCCTGTTCGAAGAGGCCGATGCCGCAACCGGTCCCGAAATCGGAAACCTCTCCGCAGACGAGCGCCGAACCTTGCTGCAGAGCAAGACGGAGTATCGCCGCCTCTATGGGCTGATGAAGGATCTGTGGCTTCCGGTGTCACGCGAGACCGGGAACCTTCTTTACATGCTGGCCCGCTCCAGCGGCGCCCGCACGATCGTCGAGTTCGGAACATCCTTCGGCATTTCGACGCTGTACCTGTCGGCGGCGCTCCGCGACAACGGCGGCGGCCAACTGATCACCAGCGAATTCGAGCCGTCCAAGGTGATCCGGGCGGGCCAGAACCTCGCCGACGGCGGCCTGCGCGACCTCGTCGAGATCCGCGAAGGCGACGCGCTGAAAACCTTCGCCGACCTTCCGGACGGGATCGATCTGGTGCTGCTCGATGGTGCGAAATCGATCTACCTCGACGTCTTCAGGCTGCTCGAGCCGCGGCTCAAGCCCGGCGCCCTGATTGTTGCCGACAACGCCGACAAGTGCCCGGAATATCTCGACTACATCCGCGCGGCAGAGGACACCTACCTTTCCACACCGTTCACGAACGACGTCGAAGTGACGATGCGTCTTGCCTGATGAGGCCATCGTTTCGCTTGGCCGACGACCTATGGTCCGCTCACCGCGGGCCACACCAAGGAGAACATCCATGCATGTATTTGTAACCGGCGCGACCGGCTGGGTCGGGTCCGCAGTGGTCAAAGACCTGATCGAAGCGGGACATGAGGTTTCCGGACTTGTCCGTTCCAAGGACAAGGCGCGCGATCTGGCGGCAACCGGCGCCAGCATCGTCGAAGGCGGCCTCGAGGACGCGGCGATCCTGGAAAAGGCTGCACGCGATGCGGACGCCGTCATCCACACGGCCTTCAACCACGACTTCGTCCACGCGGCCCTCGACCAGGACTTTTCGAGCTTCATGGCGAGTGCAGCTCTGGATCAACGCGTCATCGAACGTCTCGGTGCGGTGCTGGCCGGTTCCGATCGGCCGTTGCTCGTCACCTCCGGTCTCGCAGGCCTGCCGCGTGGCGCGACCGAGGCCGATCTTCCAGGCGCCGTCGTCCCGCGCAAATCAGAAGCCGCCGCCCGTGCCCTTGCCGAATGCGGCGTTCGGGCGGCAACCGTCCGGCTCGCGCCGTCGGTTCATGGTCTCGGCGACCGCGGCTTCATACCCGTGCTCGTGCGGCTCGCGCGCCAGACGGGTGTCTCGGCCTATCTCGACGACGGCGAAAACTGCTGGTCGGGCGTCTACCGCCAGGATGCCGCGCGGGTCTACCGCCTTGCGCTCGAAAGTGGGGCGACCGAGAGCGTCTATCACGCCGTGGCGGACGAAGCGGTGCCGTTCCGGCAGATCGCGGACATCATCGGCCGCCATCTCGGCCTGCCCGTCGAGCCCCGCCCGCGCGAGCACTTCGGCTGGTTCGCCAACATGGCGGGCGGCAACATGGCCGTTTCCAGCGCCCGCACCCGCGCTTTGCTCGGCTGGAACCCTGTCGGTCCCGATCTGCTCTCCGACCTCGACCAACCGGCCTATTACGCGTGAAAACGGGGGCTGCTCGAACGGTTGCCTCACGCAAGGTGAAGCTGCTTGGGGGACTGCCCACCCGCAAAGGCATGCGCCCCGCCTTCGCGCCCTCGTTCACACGGTGACGGCACGCCCCTCATCCGGCCTGCCGGCCACCTTCTCCCCGCTCGCGGGGAGAAGGACACGGGTGGCAAACGCACGTGCTACCAACAGACCTTTCCGGGCAGGCTCGCTTTTCGTCAGACATGCGGCGCCACCTCTGTCGCGCGTTGCCAGCTCGCGGGGAGATGAAAACATGTGGCGCACGCCCGCCATCCAGCTAGGCTCGCTTCCGACAGCGACGCCAAGGGATGAGGTGCCGCAGGGCACGTCCCTTCTCCCCGCCTGCGGGGAGAAGGCTAGGATGAGGGGCAAATGCGCTCGCCGCACCGCTACCGCCGCGGATCGTTCTCGATCACGATCGGCTTGCCATGGGGGGTGGCTTCCGCCGCGCGCTGCCAGCTCGCCGTCAGGTCTTCGAGCTCGCGGCCGGAGGCGAGCGAAAGCTCGGTGACGAGGCGCGAAAGGGCTGCCACCCAGCAGTCATAGTAGTCGCTGGCATCGGCCTTGCGGCCGGGCTTGTAGAGTTCGGCCGACAGCGCTTCGGCCCATTCCGGCCAGGAGAACACGCCCCTTTCGTGCAGGCGCACGGTCATGGCGAAGGCGTTGGCCTGCCAGGGCTCGGCAAAGACCGGATCGCCCTCCGGCGATTTCGGCAGCTCGGCCGAGGCGATGAGCGGCGACGTCACCTTACACGTGTTCAAGGTAGCTCTCCCAGGCATCGATCGAGACCGTCAGCGTCGGATCGGCGCCCTCGCCCCAGATCTCGGGCCCGTCGAAGACGACGGTATAGACCCATTGCGGGTTCTCGCCGCGACCATGGGCGTTATCGTCAGGAAAGACGAAGGAGCCCTGCACAGCCTCCACTCGCCCGCGCTTGGCACGGGCGTAGCGCGGCAGACGCGTGTGGGTTTCCGGATTGAAGTTCTTGGTCTTCACCGGGTCGCCGACGGCAAAGCGCGGGGCGGTCTCGACCGGGCGGTCGCAGGGGCCGCCCTTGGCGAGCACGCCCGCCACCATGTCGGCCTTCAGCACCCGCTTCGGGCTCGCGCCCTGTTCCAGCATGCGCCCGCCGTCGAGTTCGGTCTGCGTCACGAAACCGTGGCGCTTCAAGAGCTTTTCCAGCGCCCGCGTCCAGATCTCGTAATAGCTTGCCGACAGATAGGTCGCCGGCGGCAGGCTTTCGCGCGCGTGTCGGCTTTCGTCGATCGTCCAGGCGCCAAACGCGCCGCACGACAGCGTCACGCCGAGCGCCCGCTTTTCCCATTCGCCGTGGAAATAGGGCTCGTCCTTTTCCGGCGCCACCGGGCCTAAGCCATGGGCGCCGCCGAGATCGTGCGGACCGTTCATCGAAGCGTCTCCCTGGAAAGGGCGATCCCGGTGCCGATCATGGCATCGCGCGTCACCAGCGCCGCCAGTTCCTCCTCGCTGAAATCGTCGGTCCCATGCGGGCGCTCGGGGATCACCAGGTAGCGTAGCTCGGCGGTCGAATCCCAGACGCGGATGCGCGTCGTCTCCGGCAGCGTCAGGCCGAATTCCTGGAGCACCCCGCGCGGATCGATGACGGCGCGCGAGCGGTAGGGCGGCGCCTTGTACCAGACAGGCGGCAGGCCGAGCACCGACCAGGGATAACAGGAGCAAAGCGTGCAGACGACGAGGTTATGCGTGTCTGGCGTGTTGAACACGGCGCGCATGTGCTCGCCCTGGCGCCCGGTATAGCTGAGGCTCGCGATCGCCTCGGTCGCGTCGCGCTTCAGCCAGTCGGCAAAATCAGGATCGACCCAGGCCTTGGCCACCACGCGCGCGCCGTTGCGCGGGCCGATCTTCGTCTCATAGGTCTCGACGATGGCGTCGATTGCCGCCGGATCGATCAGCCCCTTCTCGGTCAGCACCGTCTCCAGAGCTTTCACCCGCGCTTCGATGTCGGTGAAATGGTTGTCGTGGTGATGGTGGTGATGGTCGTGATCGTGGTGATCATGGCCGTGCTCGTGGTCGGACATTGCCTGGGCTCCTCGCAGCGCCGCACCCCTCGGGCGCACGATTGGCGCTGCCTCCTCACTCGGGCGATAGTGGTAGCTCATGACACCCGGATTCGAAATCGATTTCATCGGCAGATAGCGGCGAGAATTGTCACCATGACAAGTCCGGATCGCAGCAGAACGCCCGCCCCGTGTCCCGCCGCCGGGACGACAATTGCGCGCACGTGCCAAAACTCTGGCGATACATGCTGCTGGCGCACACAACCGTCTCTATTCTGTCCGTATGAAGATACTGATTCTCGGCGCCACCGGCTTCATCGGCTCGGCCCTCCTCGACCGGCTGGCAGGCGACGGACATAGCGTCACTGGCCTTGGCCGCCATGTCGCGCGCGCCAGGCTGAAGCGGCCGGACGTCGCATGGCTTGCTGCCGACCTCGCCGACATGCGCAGTCCCGGCGACTGGCGGGAGCTGGTCGATTGCCATGACGTCATCGTCAACTGCGCCGGCGCGCTGCAGGATGGGCTTGCCGACGACGTGGCCGCGACGCAGGAGGCAGCGATGCTGGCGCTCTACGCGGCGGCGAAGACGTCCAAAATCCGCATTGTCCAGATCTCCGCGCCAAAGGGTGGCGCCGGCAGCGACAGCACCTTTCTCGCCACCAAGTTCCGCGCCGATGCGGCGCTTTCGGCAAGCGGCGTGGCGCATGTCATCCTGAGGCCGGCGCTGGTGCTCGGCCGCAATGCCCATGGCGGCTCGGCGCTCCTGCGCGCGCTCGCGGCCCTGCCCTTCGTCGTCCCGCTCGTGCATGCCGACGCGCGCGTCGAGACGGTCGCCATGAGCGATGTCGCCGAGGCCGTCAGCGCAGCCGTTGCCGGCCTGATGCCCGAGGGTAGCGATCTCGTGCTCGGCCACCCGCAACCGTCGACCCTTGCCGAACTCGTAGCAGCGCACCGCCAGTGGCTCGGCCTGCCGCCAGTCCGGATCGTCTCTCTGCCGGCCTTGCTCGCCGCGCCCGTTGGGCTTCTTGCCGACGTCGCCGGAAGGCTCGGCTGGCGCTCGCCACTGCGCTCGACGGCGCTTTCGGTCATGGCCGGCGGTGTTTCCGCAGCCGGCGGCACCCAGGCCCCGGGGCCGTTCCTCTCTGCCCGCCAGAGCCTCTCTGCCCATCCATCCGGCGTCCAGGATCTCTGGTTTGCCCGCCTTTACCTGTTGAAGCCGCTGCTGATCGCCGGGCTTTCGGTCTTCTGGCTGCTATCGGGGCTGATCCCGCTCTTTGCCTTCGACGAGGCGCGTCAGCATTTCCTGCGCTTCCTCACACCCGGCCCGGCGACGGTCTTGATGATGCTTGCCTGCCTTGCCGATGTCGTGCTTGGCATCGCCGTGCTCGTCCGCCCCCTTGCCCGGCGCGCGCTTCTCGGCATGCTCGCTCTGACCGTCGCCTATCTCGCCTCCGCCACGGTCTTTGAACCCGAGCTCTGGGCCGATCCGCTCGGACCACTCGTCAAGGTGTTGCCGTCGCTGCTCGCCACGCTTGCGACGTTAGCCATACTGGATGAACGCTGATGCTTCCCGAAGACCTGCTGCGCCTTGCCCATGTGATCGGCGCCGCCGTGCTCTTCGGCACCGGCGCCGGCATCGCCTTCTTCATGGTGATGGCCAGGCGTACGCGTGACACGCGGCTGATCGCCCATGTCGCCGGCACGGTGGTCGTCGCCGATACGGTCTTTACCGCCACCGCGGTGGTGATCCAGCCGATCACCGGCTATCTGCTGGCCACAAGCATCGGCTGGTCGCTGAGCGAAGGCTGGATCGCGCTGTCGCTGATCCTCTACGTGGTGACGGGACTGTTCTGGCTGCCGGTCGTGTGGATCCAGTTGCGGCTGCGCAACCTCGCCCGCCTCGCGACGGTCGAAGGCAAGCCGCTGTCCCAGGAATTCGATCGGCTCTACGCCATCTGGTTTGCCTGCGGCTTCCCCGCCTTTTTTGCTGTGACCGGCATCTTCTGGCTGATGCTGGTGAAGCCGCAGTTCACGTTATTTTAGCATCGGCCAGAGGCTGACGACGAGCAGCACCGCCATGGTGATGTTGAACCATTTGAGGCGCACCGGCTCCGACAGCCATTGCCGAAGCGCCGAGCCGAAGCCGGCCCAGGTGGACACGCTCGGCACATTGACGAGCGCAAAGACGAGGCCGACGACGAGCACGCTCATCAGGTAGCTCTCGCTGCTGGTATAGGTGGCCATGGCCGAAACCGCCATGACCCAGGCCTTGGGATTGACCCACTGGAAGGCGGCAGCGGCCACGAAGCTCATCGGCTTGGCGCCGGCCTTGCCCTCGCCGAGCGAGCGCGAGGTGCCGATCTTCCAGGCGATCCAGATGAGATAGGCACCGCCGGCAAATTTCAGCGCGGTGTAGATGAGCGGCACGGAGTGAAGCAGCGCGCCGAGCCCGAAGCCGACGGCGATCAGAAGAACGAAGAAGCCGACGCCGATGCCGAGCATGTGCGGAATGGTCCGCACGAAACCAAAATTCACACCCGATGCGAACAGCATCATGTTGTTGGGTCCCGGCGTGATCGATGTCGTGAATGCAAACAAAAACAACGCCAGAAGCGTATCGACCTGCATGACTTCCTCCCTCGCAATTAGGTCAGCATAACTGACCTAATATCCGGGACCAGCCACGAACTTGTCATGGTGACAATTGTCAACCGTCCCGCGCGCTCGCAAGTCACACGAAACCGACAAGGCGGCGCAGCAAAGGCCGCGCCGCCCCACTTGTCAATCGATGGCTGAAGGCCTCAGCCCCACTTCATCTCGCCCTTGGCAACCTTGGCGCCAAGCTCCAGCGACGAGACGCCGGGCAGATCCGGGTAGCGCTTGGTCATCGCGGCGATCAGCTCGGCGCTGTCCTTGGCAGAAGCTGCCGCCTCGTTGAAGGCGACCAGATAGTCGCGGGTAAAGCGGATGGCCTCGATGCCCTCGGGACCGCTCGGTGTCTTGTGCGCCGGCACGACGATTTGGGGCTTGCGCGCCGCCATGGCGTCGAGCGCTGCGATCCACCGTTCACGTCCCTCGGCGGTCGCCTCGTCGGCGACCCAGACATGCGAACCGGAATAGACCAGCACGCCGCCGAAGATCGCGTTCAGATCCGGCACGAAGAGATAGCGCCGGTCCTGCATGCCCTCAATCGTCACGATCTCGATATCAGTCCCTTCGAGCGTCAGCGAGGTCCGATCGTCGGCCTCCGGCATCACCACGTCGGCAAGCGTCTGCGGGCCATTGTCCTTCAGCTGCGGCCCCCAGGTTTCAAGCTTGCCCTGGACGTTGGCCTTGATGGCCGCGACGGTCGCAGAAGCCGCGATGACCTTGGCATCCGGGAAGGCTTCGACGACGGGTTTGAGGCTGAAATAGAAGTCCGGGTCGTTGCAGCTGACATAGATGGTCGTCAGCCGCTTGCCCGTCGCCTTGATCGCCTCGGCAACGGCGCGACCATCCGACAGCGTGAAGCCGCCATCGATCAGGATCGCCTCGCTCTCACCGGAAAGCAGCACTGGCGTGCGGTCAAAGCCTGCCTCGTCGGCTTGGAAATAGCGCCATTGCAGCGTTGAGGCAGCCATGACACGCAGGCTGCCCATCGGCTGGATAAGGGCGGCGGCGCCGGCTGCCGCCATCGTCTTGAGTGCGGTGCGCCGGGTCAACTGGATCTGCATGAACTCTCCTTGGGCTGTCTATGGAACAGGCCAGGAAGGATGACGGTCAGCGGCCCCTTGAAAAAGCGTCGCGACGCGAACAAATTGTTCGATACTATCAGACAATCACCGGAAGATGCGCGTGACCGTAAACCTAAATCGCCTCTCATACTTCGTCGCCGTGGTCGAAAGTGGATCCTTTACCGCGGCCGCCGACCGGCTCGGCCTCGCCAAGGCCGCCGTCAGCCATCAGGTCGCCCAGCTGGAGAAGGAACTGGGCACCACCTTGCTCGCGCGCACCACGCGGCGCCTCAGTCCGACCGCCACCGGCCAGCGTTTCTACGAGCGCGCAGCCCTGATCCTGCGTGACGCCGAAGAGGCGGTCGGCGCCGTCTCGGCCGAAACCGACATTCCGAGTGGCACCCTGACGCTGACCGCCCCGCTCGACTACGGCGCCAAGGTGGTGACCGACGCTGTCGCCACGTATCTCGCCGCCTATCCGGGGATGGAGGTCGACCTGCGCTTCAACGACACCGTCTACGACATGATCGAAAAGCGGCTCGACCTTGCCATTCGAGCCGGCTGGCTCGTCGATTCCAGCGAGCGGGCAAAACGCGTCGGCACCTTCGAACAGCTGCTCGTCGCAGCGCCAGCCTATGCCGCAAAGCTTGGTGACACGCTCGCTCTCGATGATCTGGCGAAGGCAGACTGGATTGCCAACGGCGCGCTGAAAGCGCCGCTCGAATGGCGGTTCACCAACAGGGCCGGCGAAGACAGGACGATCACCGGCACCGCCCTGGTGACGGCCGACAGCACCGATGCCGCCCATTGCTGCGCGCTCGCCGGCATCGGCCTGGCGGTGCTGCCGGACTATCAGGTGCGCGCCGACATTGCCGAGGGTCGCCTGGTGCGGCTGCTTTCCCAATGGTCGCTGCCCTCGGGCGGCATCCACGTCGTCTATCCACCGTCGCATTTCCGCCCGGCGCGGGTCCGCGCTTTCGTCGAAATCCTGCAGCGCAAGGAAAAGGAGCGCAGCCGGCTTGCCGGCTGATCGCCCAAGGCTCGAAAGCCTGAGCGGATGCGCTAGATGGACCGGTACCGCGGCTTTCCTGAAAGCGTTTCCGGTTTAGGGATAGGAACATGCGGCACGCCAAGGTGTTATAGCCGTCTTGGCACATCTTGAAGGCTGCGCATGCCGCAGACAGACACGGTCCGAAGGAGAACAGCATGCACGACCCGATCCCGACGACCACGCTCCCCGACGGCCGCGCAATCCCGGTGCTTGGGCAAGGCACCTGGCGCATGGGCGATGCACCGTCGCGTGCCGCCGACGAGGTCAAAAGCCTGCAGCTCGGCCTCGACCTCGGCATGACGCTGATCGATACGGCGGAGATGTACGGCAACGGCGCCTCCGAGCGCGTGGTCGGCCAGGCCGTGCGCGGCCGGCGCGACGAGGCCTTCATCGTCAGCAAGGTGCTACCGTCGAACGCCAGTCGCGTCGGCACCGAGGCCGCCTGCGAACGCAGCCTGCGCCACCTCGGCGTCGACCATATCGATCTCTACCTCCTGCACTGGCGCGGCGGTTATCCGCTTTCCGAAACGGTTGCAGCCTTTGAAGCCTTGAAGAAGGCCGGCAAGATCGGCGCCTGGGGCGTTTCCAATTTCGATGTCGACGACATGGAGGAGCTGTTCTCGGTGCCGGACGGAAAAAACGTCGCGGTCAACCAGGTGCTCTACAATCTCTCGCGCCGCGGCATCGAGTTCGACCTCTTGCCCTGGTGCCAGAGCCAGGGCATCGCCGTCATGGCCTATTCGCCGCTCGACGAGGGCCGGCTGTTGCGCCATCCGGACCTCATCCACATCGCCAAGGCACACCAGGCAACGCCATCGCAGATCGCGCTTGCCTTCCTGAAAACGCAGCCCGGCGTCATCTCCATCCCGAAAACCGGCTCGGCCGACCGCGCCCGCGAAAACCGCGACGCAATGGACCTGCACCTGACGGCCGAAAATCTCGCCGACCTCGACCGCGCCTTCCCGCCGCCGAGGCGCAAGCGGTCGCTGGAGATGATCTGAGAGCGGATTGCCGATAGCATGACCGCGCCTCAGCCGCCCGGCCCGATTGCGCGCCAAACGCGCAATCGGTGCAGTATCGGCAAGGTATTCGCCCGAGCGCCTCGCAGCGATGGCATCGCCGCACCGCTAGACCAGCAACATCCCGCCGTCGACGTGGAGCTCGATACCGTTGACGAAGCGACCGGCATCTGACGCGAGGAACAGTGCGGCACTGGCAAGCTCGTCAGACGTGCCCAGCCGTCCCGCCGGGATCGTCTCGGCCATGTGCTCAAGAAATGGCCCGCGTTCGGCCTCGGAGATTCCGAGCTTCCCGAGGATTTCCGTGTCCGTCGGTCCCGGACTGAGAACGTTCACGCGAATGCGACGCGACTTGAATTCGATCGCCCAGTTTCTGGCGAATGCCGCAGCTGCAGCTTTGGAACCGGCATAGGCGGCATGGTTCGGCAGAACCTTGGTTGCCGCCAGCGAACTGGTGATGATGATGCTCCCGCCCTCGTTCATGATGGGAGCAATGGCTTGAACGCCGAAGAACACGCCCTTCGTGTTGATGGAAAAATGCCGGTCATAGGCTTCTTCGGTGATGGCGTCGGTCGGCTTCAGGTCGATCACGCCTGCATTGGCAAGGTAGATATCGACCGCGCCAAAGCGTTCTGCCACCGTGCGCGCGACTACCCGGTGATGCGCAAGATCCGCCACGTCGCCCTGGATGCCGATCGCGCCGAAACCGATTTCCTCGACGGCTTGATCGAGAAGGTCCTGGCGTCGGGCCGTGACGATGACCTGGGCACCCTCTTCGGCAAAGCGCTTGGCAGTCGCCTTGCCGATGCCGCTGTTGCCGCCGGTGATGACGGCAACCTTTCCTTGAAGTGTTTTCATTTTCGTCTCCATGTTAGGTGTCATGGAGATAGGGGTGCTTTGGACGGCGCATTAGCGGGTTCACGAGCACATGACATGTGCCTGCGAGGTGTAGATGCCCAATCTGCTGAACGAGACGCCCGGCTTGATCGCGTTCGTGAGGACCGTGGAGACCGGTTCGTTCAGCGCTGCAGCCAAGGTCCTGAGGACATCGCCGTCTGCCGTGTCGAAGAGCGTCGGACGATTGGAGGTCCTGGTCAGGGCCCGCCTGTTCTTGAGATCGACGCGCGCGCTGGTTCTGACCGTCGAAGGGCAATCCTTGTTCGACAAGGTTTCTCCACTCCTGCGCCAGCTCGATACGTCGGACGAGATCGCCGGCGATGAGGAAGCGCTCGCCGGACGAATTCGGTTCAGCATGCCAAGCGAACTTGCCCGCTTCTTCATGACCCCGATATTTCGAGATTTCGCACCGTCCTTCCCGGCCATCAAGCTGGAGGTGGGACTGACGGACCGGCAGGTCGATTTGATCCGCGAGGACTATGACGTGGCTTTTCGCGTGGGCACCGGCGGGCAAGGCGAACTGCGGGTGCGAAAGCTCGCGGACGTCAAGATGGTGATCGTTGCGTCCCCGGCCTACGTCGAAAAACACGGCAGGCCGCGCACGACGGACGACGCTGTGGCCCTTCCCTTCGCCCGCTACACCGTCCATGGCCATCCAAGCCCCGTCGTCCTTGCAGGCGGCAAGCACTTCACGCCTCAAGGCCGCGTGGACTGCGACACCGGGCAAGCGCTGCGCGCCGCAGCGCTCCACGGGCTGGGCGCGGCATTGCTGATGCGGTGCGTGGTCGCGGACGAATTGAACAACGGGCAACTGATCGACATTTCAACCGAGCTGGATTTGCCGCCGCAGCCTCTCAACATCGTGCACGCCTTCGGCCCGATGATGCCGCTTCGCGTTCGACGATTCTGCGACTTCGTTGCCCAGCAAACCGGGAGCATTCCGGGTCTTTGAGGGCATCGGGCGGAATACCCAGTCGGGTCATCCGCGCCCCTAACGCAGAAGCGTGCGCAGGACCGGACAGGCCCTTCGCCGAGGACCGGGGCGCGCTACCACTGCGGCGACACGCCTGAGACCGGCGCGCCGTTGCGTATTGGCGGGCAGCTTGATCTCTGAGGCTAGGCCAAGGCGCGATAGCAGACGAATGAACCACCATCCGAGGTCCACCTGCCCGGGCTCGATGCCAAGCCGGGCGGAGCCCGGAAAGGCGTGGTGATTGCCGTGATAGGCCTCGCCGAAGGTGACGAGCCCGAAGCGCGGCAGGTTGTAGCCCTGCACGGCGACGCCATCGACCCGCCATCCCTGCTCGCCGCCGCGGTGGGCGAAGTGACCGACCAGCCAGTGACCTGTCAGCGAAACGGCAACGCGCACCGCCACGCCCCAGACCACATAGGCGATCCCTCCAAGAGCAAAGAGCAACAAGGCCAACGGCACCTGCTGCAGCATCCACGTCGCTTCAAGAAAGCGATAGAACCGGTCGCGCGCAACCCGATCCTCGATGACGAAGCGCGGCGGGTGATCGAGGTGAACGGCGCAATGCATCTGCCAGAAGGCATCGGTGAGGAACGGGCGGCGATGCGCATAGAGATCGTGGCACGCCTCCTGGCGCTGCGCCCAGTCGCGAATGTCATGGGCATGGACCATGCCGAACGGCCCGGCCATGCCGACGAGCACGCCGAGATAGACGAGCGTCCGTTCAAGCCAGAGCGGCGCCGCGAACGAGCGGTGGATCAGCAGGCGGTGCATCCCGACCGAATGGCCAAGGCAGATGGTCAAAGCCGTCAGAATGATGAAGACCACGAAAGCGTCGAGTGAAAAGGTCAATGGCGCGCCGATGATGGCCACCAGTGTCATGCCAGTGATCCAGAGCGATTTCCCCGGGATCCAGACGACCTTGCCACGCACCGGATCGCTGCCCGGCCCCGCAATCATCCTGTCAGTCGAAACGACATCCATGACACCCTCCCCTCTGAAACCGGTCAGATTTCAGGCAACACTGAAGGACCCGGTTGAAAATCACCGGCGCAGACGTTAATTAGGAAATAAACTAATTACATATTTACCTGCAGATAAGTATTTAGGCAATATCCTAATTATCTATCTGCTGCTTCGACGGCGCGAAGACCAGGGAGACGGTTGGTGAACGAAGAGACAGGCGAAACAGGCGGATCGGCCCAGCGGATCTTCAACGCGCTGTCCTCGCTGCATCGGCGCAAGATTCTCGCCTACCTCTCGGCCTCGAGCCTGACGGCGGGCGAGATCGCCGAAAAATTCAACATGAGCAAGCCATCGGTGTCGCAACACCTGACGGTGCTGGAAAACGCCGGCCTGATCGCCAAGGAAAAGCGCGGCCAGTTCGTGCACTACACGATCGTGACCAACAACCTGATCAACACGCTCAACGGTTTTGCCCAGGAGGTCTGCCCCGTCAGCCGCCCGCTCAAGCGGGAAAGCGAAGCCAAGGCGAAGGGCAGCTAGCGCCCATTGCATCTCTCCTCAGGGCGGCGAGCATGCAACGCGGGCGGCGCAAGGCGCCCGTTGCGACCATCGCGACTGCCTGCCTTGGTGCTCTCCGGCTATGCGCGTTTGGACAAAACAACGGCCGCCATATAGGGCTCGTGACGTCTGGGGCGCTCAGACAGCCGTTGCTCGAAGCGGGCAAACAGTTCCGCTAGAAATGCGGTCGGTTCGCGAAACGGCGCAACCAGGCTTGCAATCATCGGCGCACACCAGGCCTGCGTCATATCCGCATAACGTTTGGCGAAGGCCGACGCATCGCCACTCCGCTCGAAATCCTCCCAGCACGGATCAGCGAGCTTGACGAGCTCGAGATGATCGAGCGCAAGGCCTGCAAACACTCCAGCCTCTGCAAATGGCCGCTCAATTTCTGCCAGGGTTCGAAGGCCGATCGGTATCGTCAGGCGCTTGCGCTCGGGCTCGGAAAGCCAGCCCTCCGTCGCCATGTCGCAGACAGCCGCCCACAGCTCGCCGAGCAGCCATTCCCAGCCGGTGGCGTTTGCTGTGCGGGCGGTAAATCCTGCCAGGAGTTTTGCGCCGGGACGCATCTCCCTTGACCGGAGCGTCAGAAACAGCTCCCAATCCTTCGCCTGTTGTTCCCTTACCGCCGCAACCACCGACGCCTCGCTGCTCATCCCGGCCAGAATATGGTCAGGCGCCTCGATCGTGCTGACGCTCATCCACTGCAGTGCCCAGGTCGTCCAGGCCAGACCGACGCGTTGGGGCGGAAACAGCGCTTCGAAATAGGACCTGCCGATCGCCGACGGAAAAACCTCGGAAGCGTCGTTCATGTAGCTGTTCAGATCTGAGGCGAGCACCTCGAACAGGGCCGAAAAATCGTTCGACGGAAGGTCGGTGTGGACCACCTCGATCGGCACGCCTGATCGTAGCCGCAGCGCCTCGATTGCGACGCGCATGGGGATCATCGAGTTGCGGCCCTGCGAGCATCCATAATCGACGATGGTCATTGGACCTTCGCCAACCACAACGGTCCGGCAGGCGGCTTCCCACAACGGAAGCAGCGCGGCAATGCCGGTCGTCTGCATCGCCGAATGACGGTTGTAGAAGCCGTCTCCCTTCATTGCTGCCAGATGGGTTGGCTCTTGATCGCTTGGCATGGCATCGCCTCGCACGGCATGGCGCAAGCTTATCAAAGCGTGCGCTTTTTGGCGAGCAACGCCCGGGTGTCGCGCGAGGCACGCCCCCCGATGGACGCCCCGCTTGCACCAGAAAATCGCGTCTTCTTCGTGCCCGACTTCCGTCGCGACCGCTTTACCCCAACCCCGCTTCACCCCGGCCTCGCTTCAACCCGGCGAATGCCGGTGTCGCGGCGCCGATCAGCCAGAACCGCCCGCGATCTCCACCACCACCTTGCCCTTGGCGCGGCCAGTTTCCAGGTAGTCAAAGGCCGCGGCGACATCCCGAAAAGGAAACGTCCGGTCAATGACAAGCCTGATCGTTCCTGCGTCGATCAGATCGGCGAGTTCGGCAAGCTCGGGTCCGCTCGGATGCATGAAGAGATAACGGTAGGCGACACCGTGCTTGCGGGCGACGGAGCGGATCCGGTAGGACGCAAACCAGAACAGCGTGCTTAAGAACAGGCCGCGGCCGAGGTCCTTGCGCGCCGTTTCCGGTTCCGGCATGCCGGCAATGGAAACCACCTTTCCGCCGCGCTTGACCACGCTGAACGACTTCAGAAGCGTTTCGCCGCCCAGCAGGTCGAACGCGCCGTCCATGCCGCGCAACTGCTCCTCGAACTTTTGCGTCGTATAGTCGATCACCACGTCCGCGCCGAGGTCCTCGACCAGCGCACGGCCGCGCGGCGATGCTGTGGTCGTCACCTCCGCGCCCAGCCACTTCGCCAGCTGGATGGCAAAGGTGCCGACACCGCCGGCACCTCCGGGTATGAAGATCCGGCTGCCCTGGCCCACGCGAAGCTCGTCGCGCAGCGCCTGCAATGCGGTGAGACCCGCAAGCGGCACTCCGGCAGCGGTGTTGAAGTCGGTCGATGCGGGCATCCTTGCCAGGAATTTTTCAGGCACGACGGCATATTCGGCAAGAGCGCCCATGGCGCCCTTCGGCATGCGGGCAAAGACCCGGTCTCCCGACTTGAAGGCGGCAACGCCGTCGCCTGGCGCCTCGACGACGCCTGCAAGCTCGTTGCCCATGACGGCCGGCAGCGGATAGCGCTGCACGACCTTGAGCATGCCCTCCCGCGTCTTGTAGTCGACCGGATTGAGGCCGGCGGCATGCACGCGCACCAGCACCTCGCCTCGCGCAGGCCGCGGGCGCGGCACCTCGCGCAGCTCGGCAGCGTCGGTTCCGCCGTATCGCGTGAGGACAAATGCCTGCATCGTCGTCGAACTCATCCGGCACCTGCTATCTTGCACAATTCCTTGCGGAATTAGTCGGCGAGAAGTGGTGACGAAGTCAACAGCTCGGCGCCCGGCAACTCTTGCGTAGGCCTGCCCCTCGTCTGCGTAATGTGCCCCGCATCACCCGGTGAGGCCTGTGCCTCATCCGGCCTGCCGGCCACCTTCTCGCCGCTTGCGGGGAGAAGGAAACGCGCGGCGGCTGCCTGACACAAAGCACCGGCGTTGCCAGCAGTTTTGGCTTTTGGCGATCGCTGGAGGCGCAGCAAGCTCGGCGCAGTCCCCTCTCCGCGCCTGCGGGGAGAGGGTTAGTCCTCGGGTTAAACCCGAGGAGAGGGGCAAACCCAGCGCAAGCCCGTCGTGAGGTGAAGGCACGAAGCGAAAGGGGCGGCCTTATGAGCCGCCCCTCAAAAATCACATGCCCTGCGGGCCGCGGTTCATGGCCGCAATCCCGGTGCGGCAGACTTCGATGAGACCGAGCGGCTTCATGATGGCGATGAACTGTTCGATCTTCGACGGCTTGCCGGTGATCTCGAAGACGAAGTGGTCGATGTTGGCGTCGATGACCGAGGCTCGGAAGGCATCGGCAAGGCGGAGCGCCTCGACCCGGTGGTCGCCCGAGCCGTGTACCTTGACGAGCGCCAGTTCGCGCTCGACCGGACGATCATGGCCGAGCGAGCCGGCGCGCACCGTGAGGTCGACGACGCGATGAACCGGAACCAGCCGTTCGAGCTGGTTCTTGATCTGGTCGAGCACGTGCGGCGTGCCGCGCGTCACAATGGTGATGCGCGACAGGTGCGCCTCGTGTTCGGTTTCCGAAACCGTGAGGCTCTCGATGTTGTAGCCGCGGCCCGAGAACAGGCCGATGACGCGGGCAAGGACGCCCGGCTCGTTGTCGACGAGAACCGAAAGCGTGTGGGTTTCGGCGACTTCGGTCTCCTTGGCGATGAAGTAGGCGGAGCCGGTCGGTTGAAGGTGTGCGTTCATTTCGATTGATTCCTCTACCTGTCTCAGACCAGCTGACGGCCCTTGGCGTCGATCGCGTTGGCGACCGCTTCGTCCGTGGCTTCGTCGGGCAACAGCATCTCGTTATGGGCCTTGCCCGAGGGGATCATCGGGAAGCAGTTGGCAAGGTTCGCGACGCGGCAGTCGAAGATAACCGGCGCCGGCGTGTCGATCATCTTGCGGATCGCAGCATCCAGTTCACCAGGCTTGTCGCAACGGATGCCGACGCCGCCATAGGCCTCGGCCAGCTTGACGAAGTCAGGCATCGCCTCGGTATAGGAGTGCGACAGGCGGTTGCCGTGCAGCAGCTGCTGCCATTGGCGCACCATGCCCATGTACTGGTTGTTGAGGATGAAGATCTTGACCGGCAGGCCGTACTGAACGGCGCAGGACATTTCCTGGATGCACATCTGGATCGAGGCGTCGCCGGCGATATCGACGACGAGGCTGTTCGGATGCGCGACCTGGACGCCGATCGCGGCCGGGAAGCCGTAGCCCATGGTGCCGAGGCCGCCCGAGGTCATCCAGCGGTTCGGCTGCTCGAAGCCGAAGAACTGGGCTGCCCACATCTGGTGCTGGCCGACTTCCGTGGTGATGTAGGTGTCGCGGTCCTTGCTCAGCTCATAGAGCCGCTGGATCGCGTATTGCGGCATGATGACGTCGTCGTTCGGCGCATAGGCGAGCGAGTTGCGGGCGCGCCACTTGGTGATCGTCTCCCACCAGCTCGACAGGCGTGCCTTGTCGACCGACTTGGAGGCGGCGCGCCACAGGCGAACCATGTCTTCCAGAACCGTGCCGACATCGCCGAGGATCGGCACGTCGACGCGCACGTTCTTGTTGATCGACGACGGGTCGATATCGATGTGGATCTTCTTGGAATTGGGCGAGAACGCATTGAGGCGGCCGGTGATACGGTCGTCGAAGCGCGCGCCGATGCAGACCATGACGTCGCAGTCATGCATCGCCATGTTGGCCTCGTAGGTGCCGTGCATGCCGAGCATGCCGAGCCAGGCCTTTCCCGAGGCCGGATAGGCGCCGAGGCCCATCAGCGTCGAGGTGATCGGGAAGCCGGTGAGCTCGACCAGCTCGCGCAGCAGGTGCGAAGCTTCGGGACCCGAATTGATGACGCCGCCGCCGGAATAGATGATCGGCTGGCGCGCATTGCGCATCAGTTCGACCGCTTCCTCGATCTTCTTCAGATCGCCCTGCTTCTTCGGCTGGTAGCTCTTCTGGGTCGGGACGGCCGATGGCGGCGTGTAGGTGCCGGTCGCGAACTGCACGTCCTTCGGGATATCGACGACGACCGGGCCCGGACGGCCGGACTGGGCGACGCGGAAGGCCTCATGGATGATGCGGGCGAGATCGTTGACGTCGCGAACCAGCCAGTTGTGCTTGGTGCACGGCCGGGTGATGCCGATGGTGTCGCATTCCTGGAAGGCGTCCGAACCGATCAGCGAGGTCGGAACCTGGCCGGAGATGCAGACAAGCGGGATCGAATCCATCAGCGCGTCCTGCAGCGGCGTCACCGCGTTGGTCGCGCCCGGACCGGATGTGACCAGCATGACGCCGACCTTGCCGGTCGAGCGGGCATAACCTTCGGCCATGTGGCCGGCACCCTGTTCGTGGCGAACGAGGATGTGCTGGATATCGTCCTGCTGGTGGATTTCGTCGTAGATCGGAAGCACGGCGCCACCGGGATAGCCGAAGATATGCTCGACGCCATTGTCCTTCAGTGCCTGGAGAACGATCTCCGCGCCTGTCATCTGGTTTTCTGTACCGCTCATTGACTTGCTTCCGTCCCTTTTCCCACTTGGGTGCTTAGCTTGTTTGGAGGCATAAAAAAAGGCCCCGTCAGGAGCCTCGTTTAGCGCATGGGTGGCTACCGCCGGATGGTTACACCATCCTGCCCATGCGCCGTCCCACCACAAGAATAACCGCAAAATTGTTCATGGGCCGAGTTGATAACCACAAATGCGCAAGGCGTCAACGGCTTTTAGTTACACGATCTGCCCCCTTGGCGGAACTTTGTTGCGCGGGGCCGAAGCGCCCGGCGCGAAGGCCGGCCGAGAAACGCGGGCGGCCACGAGCGTGGCGACGACCATGTGGGCCTCAGGCTTGACGACGGCGAAGCTTGGCGCTACCTCGCTTCCCGGGCTTCAGATCCCCGCCGCTCGCAGACGTCAAGTCCCGGTGAAATCTGACATCTGACGATATCCTTTCGCCCCGATCGCATTTCGTGTGGCAGGCAATGCGAGCCCCTCCTCTTCCCCATCGAAATGCGAAGTACAGGAGTGCGGGATGTCCAAGGACACCTCCAGGCAGAATGCCTTCTTATCCGCGCCGCTTGGCGCGATTTTCGCGAAAACGGCGCTACCGATCATCTTCGTGATGAGCATGAACGGGCTTTTGACCGTCGTCGACGCCATCATGCTCGGGATCTATGTCGGCGCGGATGCGGTCGCTGCCGTCACCACGGTCTTTCCCATCTTCATCCTGACCGTGGCGCTTTCGACCCTCGTCGTCAGCGGCATGGCGAGCCTCCTCGCCCGCCATCTCGGAGCCCGCCGCTTTGCCGAGGCGCGCGGCGTGTTTGCCGGCGCGCATCTGCTGGCGCTGGCGATTGCCGTCGTGCTGGCCGGCCTGTTTGCCGTTGTCGGCGGGCAACTGGTCCTGACGCTTTCGAACGGTCCGGGGCCTCTCGCCCGGATGGCGCATGACTATATCGCCATCCTCATCGTCTGCGCGCCGATCCAGTTCCTGCTTGCGGTGCAATCGGATGCGCTGCGTTGCGAGGGCCGCGCAGGGCTCATGGCCGGTCTCAGCCTGCTGGTCTCGCTCGCAAACCTTGCGTTCAACTACGTGCTGATCGCCCAGCTGGAATGGGGCGTGACGGGCTCGGCGATGGGCACCGTAATGGCGCAAGCCTTGGCGCTTGGGCTCATCGTGCTCTTCCGGCTCGTCGGACGCACCGAACTTCGCCTCTCGGCGCTCGTCCGGCACAATCCGATGACCGGATGGGCACGCATGATCGCACTCGGGAGCCCGCAAAGCCTCGGCTTCCTCGGCATGGCGCTCGTTTCGGTGACGATCATGACCGCTCTGCAAAAGACGGCATCCGAAAGCTACGACACGACGGTCGCAGCCTATGGCATCATCACCCGCATCATGACCTTTGCGCTGTTGCCGCTCCTGGGCTTGAGCCAGGCGATGCAGGCGATCGTCGGCAACAACATCGGCGCCGGCCACGCCGTGCGGGCAAGAAGGGCGCTCCGGCTCGGCCTGCTCGTCGCTCTCCTCTATTGCCTTTCCGTTGAAGTCCTGCTCGTCGGATTTGCCCGGCCGATCGGCTGGCTCTTCGTCGACAGCGAGGCGGTCGTGACAGACGTCGCGCGGATCTTGCCCGTCATGGCCGCGCTTTACGTCTTTTCCGGCCCGCTGATCCTGCTCGGCAGCTATTTCCAGGCGATCGGCGATGCCGGCCGGGCGGCGATCCTCGGATTGTCGAAGCCTTATCTCTTCACCATGCCGCTCGTTGCGCTCTACGCGTCCAACTTCGGCGAGCGGGGCATCTGGTTCGCCACCCCCACCGCCGAGGCGCTGCTGCTCATCGTTGCCGCGTTTATCGTGCGGCGGGCATCGCGGCAGAGAGGTCTCGTCAGCCAAACGCCTTGACCGTCGACGGCGCGCCTTGTGGAAACCTCGGCGCGCCGTCCCGTCGGGCGAGGTCCGCTTCCGGACGCCTTGAGAACACGCTAAAATATGGCAACTTGCGGAGAACGGGATGGCAAACGGGCGCGTCGAGCGGCGACTTGCGGTCATCATGGCGACCGACGTCGTCGGCTACTCCCGCATGGCCGAAGCGGACGAGACCGGCACGCTCGCCACGATGAAGCGGCTGCAGACTTCGATCTTCTTGCCGCAGGTCACCCGTTGTGGCGGCCGCATCGTCAAGCTCATGGGCGATGGTTCGCTGGTTGCCTTCAACTCGGCGGTGGATGCGGTTGAATGTGCCGTTGCCCTGCAGCAGGCGCTGGCGACCGACCAGCAGGATCTGCCGGCCGACGAGCGCTTTCTGCTGCGCATCGGCATCAACCTTGCCGATGTCGTCATCGAAGGTGACGATCTGCTCGGCGACGGCGTCAATGTCGCCGCCCGCCTTCAGGCTTCGGCTGCGCCCGGCGGCATCTGTATCGCCGACGCGGTTCATCGGCAGATCGGGGCCAGGAACTGCCAGGCCTTCCTCGATGGCGGCGAGATCAGCCTCAAGAACATCCTGCGCCCCATCCATGTCTGGCACTGGGCCGAGGCGCCGACGATCGGCCCTTCGGCGACGCAGGCCCATGCGCGTACCTCGATCGCCGTCCTGCCTTTCGACAATCTCAGCGGCGCGCCGGACCAGGCCATCTTCAGCGACGGCATCAGCGAGGACATCATCGGCGGGCTTGCCCGGTTTCGCTCGCTCTCGGTTACGTCAGCCAGTTCGTCCTTCAGCTTTCGCGGCAAGACCACGGACATCAGCGAGATCGGCCGCAAGCTCGGGGTCACCTATCTTGTCGAGGGCAGCGTACGGCGCGCCGGCGAGCGCATCCGTATCACCGCCCGCTTGATCGCGGCCGCGAGCGGAGCGCATGTCTGGTCGGACCACTATGACCGCGACCTCACCGACATCTTCGCGGTCCAGGACGAAGTGACCCGGACGATCGTCTCCCTCCTCGTCGGCCAGATCGAAAGCGCCGACCTGCGCCAGGCGTTGCGCAAGCCGGCCGCGAGCCTTGCTGCCTACGAGTACTTCTTGCGTGGCCTGATGCACATGCGCGGCTATGGGCCCGACGACAACAGGATTGCCTATGAGCTTTTCCAGAAGGCCGTGGACCGTGACCCGCATTTCGCGCTCGCCCATAGCCACCTGGCCCTCGCCTTAATTGCCAAGCATGGCTACGGCAACGCACCAATGGAGATCCTCGATGAAGCGCTGGCGACGGCCCGCAAGGCAGTCGCGCTCGACGAAAGCGAGGGCGGCTGCCAGCGCCTGCTGGCACTCATTCATGTCAATCGCCGGGAGTTCGATCTGGCCGAGCGCCACTACCGCCGTGCCTATCTCATCAATCCCAATGACGCCAACACGCTGGTGCAGATGGGTGGGCTCTTTGTCCGGCGCGGCAGGCTTGCCGAGGCGATGGAATGGATCGACGAAGGTTTCCGGCTGAACCCTTTCCCGCCGCCGTGGTACAGCGCGACACTCGGCAACGCACTCTACATCCTCGGCCGCCACGAGGAAGCGGCAGCGGCGCTGCAGGAGCTACCCAACCCGGGGCACTTCACGCTCGCCCGCATCGCCGCCTGCCATGCCCAGTCCGGCAATTGGGCCGCGGCCGAAAAGGCGAAGCTTCAACTGATGCAGGTCAAACCGGATTTTTCGACGGAAGACTTCATCCAGCGCGGCCTGCTGCTCGAGCAGGAAGAGCTTCGCGATCTTTTCCGCCAGGGCCTCCTGAAGGCGGGACTGCCGAAGTGATGCCAGCCCGCACGTTCATCGGGCGCAGCGTCAAAACCGGGAAAACCCGACAAGCGGCGGCATGATGAACCCGCGGCCATCGGCAAGGAATGGGGCAAGCCCCTCCGTCACCGCCGCGCTCGGACTGCCATAGACCTCCAGTCGCTCCACCGTGCAATGGGCGGACACGTCGTTGATATGCGCATCCGACATCTGCCAGTGGTTGAGCACGTCCTGAGAGTTGCGGTAGAGCTGGATGCTGACCGCCTGCATCGCCTTCTCGTCGATGAAGGTCTGGACCATCAGCTGCGGCGCATGGTTTTCGACGAAGGCAATCGCCCGCGTCACCGCCTCGCGAAATTCGTCGAGATGACCGGGTGTGATCCTCATCAGGTTTCGAAACAGCAGTTGCTCGCTCATGCGCCCTGCGTGTTGCTGAGGCTCCTGGAACGGTTTTGAACCAGGGGCGTGACGCCCGGACGGGCGCTCACGGAGGGGTTGTAGGACCTCAACTCTGGTTGAGGTCAAGTCGCGCCGAAGCCCAAAGATTTTAGAGGTCCAGGGACCCGCATGCACCGCGCATTAACATTTGCCGTGGAAGATTAGCTTGGCTGCATGATGCAGCTCCAAGAACAAAGGCAATGATATGCTTGACCTTTCCGTGCTCACACCCCTCCTTCTCAGTTTCGGCGCGATCTACCTGTTCTTTCGATGGGTCGTGTTCGATATGAACGCCCCGAAATAGACCGACGCGCCCAAGTCTGCCTCCGTGCGAGGCCTGCGACCCATGCCGGAGCGCACGGAGGCGTCCCCCTATTCGTCAATCGCTCACTCGTTGACCGCTCGCTCTTCACCCGCCCGCCGGCTGACCTCCTGGTCGTCGACAAGCCGGGCGACGAGATCGCCGAGCACCCGCTCGACCTGGACGTCGTGCTCCTTGCCGAGCGCTTCAAGCCCGACCACTTGGCGCATGATCTGGACGCCGGCGACGAGCGACATCAGAAGTGCTGCGCGTTGCGCCGCGTCCGGGCCGGATAGCGCTTGCGTCACGTTCTTCTGGTGATGGCTTTCCACCACCTGTCGAGCAATCTCCACGGCGCGCTCGTTTGAGATGGAGCGCAGCATGATCAGGAAGCCGTCAAGTGCGGTCGCCCCCGGCTCCGTCACCTTCAAAAGCGCCTTGCTGATGCGCCCCGCCCGGTCCGGCGCGGAAAGCGTCTCCGGCGTGGCGATGATCGGCCGCTGGTTGGCGGTCGAAAGCACTTCGGCAAACAATCCCTCCTTCGAGCCGAAATAGCGATTGATCAGCATCGCGGTGACCCCCGCCCCTTCGGCGATCTCGCGCACGCCCGCGCCCTCATAGCCCGACGCGATGAAGGCGGCGCGCGCCGATGAGAGGATTGCGGCACGCGTGGCGTTTGCGTCGCGGCGCCGCGCGTCCTTTTCGACAGCCCCTTTGGCGGACCTCTTCTCGGTCGCCCCCTTCTCAGCGGGCCTCTTCTCGGCAGACATCGCTTCTCCTTAGTCTACACCTGTAGACAAACACCTGAATCGGAAGTATACGGATGTAGACATGCTGCTGCAACGCACTTGCTTGGGCAGCCTTCAATCCATTGCGCGGAGCCCCCAGTGACCAGCATTTGCGTCTATAGCGACAGCCTCAATTTCTTCCGCTCCTGGCTTGCCGATCCGCTGCGCGTCGCCTCCGTCACGCCGTCCAGCCGCTCGCTCGCGCGGCTGATCACGCGGGAGATCTCGCCAGCTCACGGGCCGGTGCTCGAGCTTGGCCCCGGCACCGGTGTCTTCACCCGGGCGCTGGTCGCGCGCGGCGTGCGCGAGGAAGATCTGGTTCTCGTCGAGTGCGGCCCGGAATTCGCAGCCGTGCTCCAGAAGCGCTTCCCGGCCGCAGCCGTTTTGTCGATCGACGCGGCGCGGCTTGTCGATGGCCGGCCGGAGATTTCGGCCGGCATCGGTGCGGCCGTCAGCGGCCTGCCGCTGCTCTCCATGCCGCCCCGCAAGGTCATGGCAATCCTTGCCGGCATTTTCCTGCACATGCGGCCGGGCGGCCATCTCTACCAGTTCACCTACGGCCCGCGCTGCCCGGTGCCGCGACCGCTGCTCGACCGGCTCGGCCTTCGCGCCAGACGCGTCGGCGGGACGATCCGAAACTTCCCGCCCGCTTCCGTCTACCGGATCAGCCGGCGTCAACCGTCAAGCCTTGCGAGCATGTTCGGGGCCCGCGACTGACGCAGCGAAAGAAGAAGAAACCGATGAACGAAATTGTTCTTGTCACCGGCGGCACCGGCTTCGTTGCCCGCTGGTGCATCGCCTCCCTGCTTGAGCGCGGCTATCGCGTCCGAACCACCGTGCGCGATCTCGGCAAAGCCGAAACCGTCAGGCGCTCGATTGCGACCGTGAGCGACGCAACGGGCCACCTGTCCTTCGTCAAGGCCGACCTGATGAGTGATGACGGCTGGGCAGCCGCGATGAACGGCTGCACTTACGCGCTGCACGTCGCCTCGCCGCTTGGCGTGGCCGCCGGCAGCAGTCGCGATGCCTATGTCCGCCCCGCCCGCGATGGCACGCTGCGGGTGCTTTCCGCTGCGGTCGATGCGGGTGTCCGCCGCGTGGTGATGACCTCGGCAGCGGCCGCGACCAGGCCGCCGCTCGCATCCGGCCTCCTCAGCGACGAGACGCGCTGGGCCGATCCCGATGACCCGCAGTTCGACAACTACCGGGTCTCCAAGATCCTGGCCGAGCGCGCCGCCTGGACGTTCATGAAGGGCAAGGCGACCGAGTTTTCCACCGTGCTTCCCGGCGCCGTCTTCGGCCCGGTGCTGTCGAGCGAAAACCTCGGCTCGGTGAAGATCATTGGCGACCTCGTCGCCGGGCGTCCGCGGTTCCTGCCGCGTCTCGGCTTCTGGGTGGTGGACGTACGCGACCTCGCCGACCTGCACGTGACTGCCATGACAGCACCTCAAGCCGCCGGCGAGCGCTTCATCGCCGCCGGCGACTTCCAGTGGATGGAGGACATTGCCGCGACGCTGCGCTCGGGCCTTGGCCCTAATGGCAGCAAGGTGCCAACGCGGCGGCTGCCGACGGCCCTCGTGCGCCTGCTTGCGCCGCTCAGCGCCGACCTGAAGCCGCTGGCGCCGCTCCTCGGTCGCAAGTTCGCGCTGACATCGGAAAAGGCACGGCGCATGCTCGGCTTTGCGCCACGGCCGGTGAGTGCCACGGTCCTGGATTGCGCCCAGAGCCTCATCAAGATGAGAGCCTGATCAAGGCGAGAGCCTGATCAAGACGGGAGCCTGATGGCGGCGGGCCGGCGCTGACGTCACCGGTCGGTTTGCCTCAGGGCACCTGCGGCGGCAGCAGAAACAGCGTCATGGCGAAGATCATGTAGACGGTCAGCGCCAGCACGCCCATGTACCAGGCGGAGCGGCCGGCATTCGAAAGCAGCGTCGCGGCCATGGTCGCGACCAGCATCATCACGATCGCCCCCGGCCAGAACTGCAGATCCATCGGCTGCGGCCCGAGCACGTAGCTCAAGAGCACCAGCAGCGGCGCGACGAAGAGCGCGATCTGTACCGCGCTGCCAAGCGCGATGCCGACGCTCAGGTCCAGCCGGTCCTTGCGCGCGGCGGAAAACGCCGTCGCCATTTCCGCCGCGGCCCCGACGAGCGCGACGACCACGAAACCGACGAAGGCCGGCGTCATGCCCAGCTCTTCGGCCGCCACCTGGACCGAACCGACGAAGACCTCGCTGACGAGCGCCACGAGCACCGTGACGACGAGCAGCACGATGATGCCGGTCGAAAGCGGCCAGTGGACCTCCTCCTCCCCATGGCCGGCACCGGCGGAAACGAAGAGCTCGCGATGGGTTTTCAGCGAAAACAGCATCCACAGGACATAGGCAACGATCAGGACGACCGAGAGCCCGGCGCTCAGTTGCTGGGTAAAGGCCGTCTGCGGCTGGCCGTCGGCAGCGCCGATGAGCGAAGGCACGAGCACGGCGACGGTCGCCATGAAGAGGAGGCTCGCCTGGAAGCGCGCGTTGACCCGGTTGAACTCCTGCAGATGAAATTTGAGCCCGCCGAAGAGGAACGAGCCGCCGAGCATAAACAGCGTATTGGTGACGATGGCGCCGGCGATCGACGCCTTGACCAGCAGGTATTGCCCGGCAGCAAGCGCCATTAGCGCAATGACGAGTTCCGTCAGGTTGCCGAGCGTCGCGTTGAGGAGCGCGCCGACCGTGTCGCCGGTGCGCGCCGCCACCGCCTCCGTCGCCTGGCTCAAAAGGGCCGCCAGCGGCACGATCGCCGCCACCGACAGAAGAAAGAGCAAGGTGTGCGCCTCCGGCCATATGTGCTCGCCGGCGATCGCGACCGGCACGAAGACGAGCAGCCAGAGAATGGGAGTCCGGACGATGGTGGCAATCGCATTGCTCATGGCTTTCCCCCGCCCCTTGAGCACTCCAGCCGGGAACGCCTCTGACGATCACTCGCACGGGCGGGCCTGGCCTATGCTGGATTATCCTGCGTCCCACGCCGATCCGCATTGATTTTAGTCAACTCGCGCAGGCGGTGCAGCCACCGTACCGGCCGGACCTCAAACCCGCTGGATGAGCGCACGCCCGATCGGTTTTGGCGCTTCGCTTCGAAGCACGAGCGAGGTCGTGACCGAGCCATAACGGGCAATCGCATCGACGATCGTTTCCAGTTCGCCCGGCGTCGGCACCAGCACCTTGAGGAGGAAACAATCCTCGCCCGTCAGCCGCAGCACCTCGATCACCTGCGGCATCTCCGAGAACTGTTTGAGGCAGGCGCGGATATGCTCGTGCGTCGTCTTCAGGCGGATCACCGCCATCATGCCAAGGCCGAGGCTCGCCGCATCGATGCGCGCACCATAGCCTGCGATGATGCCGCGCTCCTCCAGCCGCTTGACCCGCTCGGACGTCGCCGGCTGCGACAGGCCGATGCGGCGGCCAAGCTCCGAGATCGCGATGCGGCCATCCTCCTGCAGCACCTCGATAATGGCGATGTCGGTCGGGTCGAGCGGCGATCGGTCAATACGGGTAAAAGACATGTCTCACCTTTAATTCATCGGCAGAAGGATGCGCTTTCCGATGATTGCGCATTCCGGACCTCAGCGGAAGCTGCGAGACTCGTGGAATTCGAAAATGAGAGGAAAGCATGAGCGATATCATCATCCTGCCCGGCATCGGCGGATCCGGCGAGACGCACTGGCAGACCCACTGGCAACGGGAAAACCCGGACATGCGGCGCTTCCAGCCGGCCGATTGGGACCGGCCTGACCTTAAAGACTGGATCGCGGCCCTCGATCGCGCCGTATCGGCCGCCGATCAACCTCCCCTCCTCGTCGCCCATAGCCTTGCCTGCCTGCTTGTCGCCCATTGGCAAAAGGCCTCAACGCAGCCGGTCGCTGGCGCCTTTCTCGTTTCGGTGCCCGACCCCGCGTCCGACGCCTTCCCCGCGGACGCCAGCGGCTTTGCCAAGGTGCCGGAAGACCGCTTCCGCTTCCCCTCGCTGGTCGTCGCAAGCGTCAACGACCCCTTTGGCAGCATCGGCTATCAGCGGACGCGGGCGGCCCAATGGGGCAGCGACATCGTCGAAGCCGGTCCCCTCGGACACGTCAACGGCAAGAGCGGACTGGGCGACTGGCCGGCAGGACAGACACTGCTGCAGACCTTCGCCCGCGAGACAGCCCACAGGAAGGCGCACGCCGCCTGCTGCCAATAGCGCTTGCCGACATTCGGCTCTCTGCCGGCCGGATCGCTGCAACACCTCGCAACCACTTATTAAATCCCTCCGGCTAAGATAAGGGGCCGTATTGCCGGGGTGTGCGCGTTGCTGAACAATGAACTTCATTCCTCGATCCGCGCCGGAGAGCAGGATCGCCGCGATGGCCTGAAGCCTGGCAACCGGTTCCTCGGACGGGTCGTTGCCTGCAACGGCTCGCGCGCGTCAATCGCCGCCATCGCCGAGAACGGCGAGACGTCGCTCACCGAACTCTGGTCCGTCGGCCGGCTGATCTCCATTTCGGTCGGCAGGAACCGCGTGGTGGCGCTGGTCTATTCCATGCAGACCGCCTCCAGCGAATGGGGCGAGGAAGCCAACAACATCTTCCGCATCGAAGTCGAGCTGATGGGCGAAGTCCACGTCGGGCCTGACGGACGCGAGACGTTTTCCGCCGGCATCAGCCAATATCCCTACCTCGGCGCCATCGCGCACCGCATCCGCGCTGCCGATCTCGGCCGCATCTACGATTCCGGCCGCAACGACAGCTGCATCATCGGCAAGCTGACCCAGGACGAGAGCCTCGACGCGACCATCCACGTGCCGTCGATGCTGGCCAAGCACTTTGCCATCGTAGGCACCACCGGCGTCGGCAAGTCGACCGCGGTCACGCTGCTCCTCAACAAGGCAATTGCCGCCGATCCGAAACTGCGTGTGCTGATCCTCGACCCGCACAACGAGTTCGCCGCCGCCTTTCCCGATCTTGCGGTCGTCATCGATACCGACACGCTGGACCTGCCCTTCTGGCTCTTCCGCCTGGAGGAGTTCGCGGAGGTCATCTTCCGCGGCCGACCGGCGCCGCCCGATGAACTCGACATGCTGCGCGACATCATCCCCGAGGCCAAGAAAGCTTTTCGTGGCGGTGAACCCGGCGTCGTCCGACGGCAGACGGAAAAGAGCTCGATTACCGCCGATACGCCGGTTCCTTATCGCATCGCCGACCTGCTGGCGCTGATCGACGAGCGCATCGGCAGGCTCGAAGGCCGCAACGACAAACCGCATCTGCGTTCGCTGAAGGTCAAGATCGCCTCGGCGATCAACGATCCGCGGTATCATTTCATGTTCTCGTCGAACACGATCACCGACACGATCCAGGACACGATCGCCCGGGTGTTCCGCATTCCCGGCGACAGCCGCCCGATCGCCACCTTCCAGCTGGCCGGCATCCCCTCGGAAGTGGTCAATTCCGTCGCTTCGGTCCTCTGCCGCATGGCGTTTGAAATCGGGCTCTGGAGCAATGGCGGCATCCACATGCTCGTCGTCTGCGAAGAGGCGCACCGCTATGTGCCGGCCGACCCGACGCTCGGTTTCCTGCCGACCCGGCAGGCCATCGCCCGTATCGCCAAGGAGGGCCGCAAATACGGCGTCTCGCTCGGCATCATCACCCAGCGCCCCGGCGAACTCGACCCGACGATCCTGTCACAGTGCTCGACGGTCTTTGCCATGCGCCTTGCCAACGACCGCGACCAGGAAATCATCCGCTCGGCCATTCCGAACTCGTCCACCTCGACCACCAGCTTCATTTCCTCGATCGGCAACGGCGAGGCGATCGCCTTCGGCGAAGCGGTCGCGGTGCCGATGCGCATGCGGTTTTCCCGCATCGCCGAGGAACGCCTGCCCCGCGCCCACGGGATCACCGACCGGATCGACGAGGACCATCCGCCAACCATCGACCTGCGCGCGATCGTCAGCCGCATGCGCGCCATCACCGGGCCCGACATCTCCAGCTTCCAGCAGAGCTACATGGCAGCGCAGACCGCAAGCGAGGAGCAGCGCTGGGAGACGGAACTTGGAGCTGCGGCCGAAACCGCACCGCAAAGGGGCGTCAGCGAGCCCGTTCAAGAGGTGGAGCCCTACCGCCCGGACATGCTTCCACGGGCGGCACCGCCAGCCAATCCGGAGCTTGAACGCTTCAACCAGATCCGCCAGCAACTCTTGAGCGAAAAGCCTGCACCCGAGCAGCCGACGCCCCGCTATGGATCGGCGCCGCCTGCAGGCCAAACCCCATCACCCGCCACAAGCGACCGGCCATCTCTGCGCGAAAGTCTGCTGAAAAGGCCGCTCGGCAGCATCATCCGCAAGCCTTAGGAGCGATCCTCGCAACGGCCGTACAACGGTCATCCGCCCCTCGTGACCTCGAGGCGTTGGGCCATTCACCGTTTCGATGAAACCATCAAACGATCAAGCGGCGTAACCTCTACCAAGTTGACCATCTTCAGAGGGCTTCAGAGCACCGCGTCGGCGCTTTCGATCCGTTGCCAGCTCTCGTCGAGCTGGTTGCGAAACCAGGTCATCTGACGCTTGGCATATTGCCGCGTGGCCGCAGCGCCCAGCTCGATCACCTCGGCCTCGTCGAGTTCGCCCTTGAGAAATGCGGCGACCTGGCTAACGCCGATCGCCTTCATCACGGGCATTTCCGATGACAGCCCGAGCGCAAGCAGCGCCTTGACCTCCTCGATCGCGCCGCCCGCGAGCATCAGCTGGAAGCGGCGGTTGATCCGGTCGTGCAGGAGCTTGCGCTCCGGCAGCACCACGTATTTTGCGGCCCGTTCCGGATCGACGATCATCGGCCCGGTCTGCTTCTGGAAGAAGCGGATCGGCTTGCCGGTCGCCTCCACCACTTCGAGCGCCCGCACGATCCGCTGGCCGTCACCCGCCTTCAGCGTCGCCGCCGTTTCCGGATCTGTGGCTTCAAGTTCGCCATGCAGGGTCTCCGGCCCCTCGGTCCTCAGCCGCTCGCGCAAGCGTTCACGGATCGCCGCGGGGATCTCCGGCATATCCGAGAGACCGCCGGTCAGCGCCTTGAAATAGAGCCCGGTGCCGCCGACGAAGACCGGCAGGCGGCCCTCGCCCCGCAGCCGCCCAACCAGCGCCTGCGCCTCGCGCGCCCAGGCGCCGGTGGAATAGGCAGCACCCGCCGGCACATGGCCGTAAAGACAGTGCTCGATGCCGCCCATGTCGGCCTCGTCCGGCCGCGCGGTCAGCAGCCGCAGCGTGTCATAGACCTGCAAGCTGTCGGCATTGACCACCACGCCGCTGTGCCGGCGCGCCAGTTCGACAGCAAGCGCAGACTTGCCGCTGGCGGTCGGCCCGGTTATCAGGATCGCGTCGCTCTCGGTTTCAAGGTAGTTGTCCATGGCTCTCGTTGCCACGCTTATCGCCAATCCGTCAAATCCTGTTCTGACGCCAGCGCTCGCGGAAGCAGCCGCTGAAGCCGTCAAGGCGTCCGGCCTCTACTGGCTCGCCGATGGCATCGCCTGCGATATCGCGCTTAAGGACGGCACCGACCCGGGTGCCGCCGAAGCGCAGCTGCGGGATGTGATCGGCGCAGCCGCGATCGACGTCGCCGTGCAGGACGCTGACAGCCGTCGGAAGTCGCTTTTGATCGCCGACATGGATTCGACCATGATCGGCCAGGAATGCATCGATGAACTAGCCGCCGAAGTCGGCCTCAAGGACAAGGTGGCCGATATCACCGCCCGCGCGATGAACGGCGAGATCGCCTTCGAGCCGGCGCTGATCGAGCGCGTCGCACTTCTCAAGGGCCTGCCGCTCAGCGTCGTCAACGAGGTGATCGCCAAGCGCATTACGCTGACATCAGGCGGCCATACCCTCATCGCCACCATGAAGAGCAAGGGCCACTACACAGCGCTCGTCTCCGGCGGCTTCACCGTCTTTACCGGGCCGATTGCCGCTATGCTCGGATTTCAGGAAAACCGCGCGAACACGCTGATCGCCGAAGATGGCATCCTCACTGGCGAGGTCGCCTCCCCGATCCTCGGCAAACAGGCCAAGGTCGACGCCCTGCTCGATATTGCCGGTCGCCTCGGCATCTCGGCCGATGACGCGCTTGCCGTCGGCGACGGCGCCAACGACCTCGGCATGATCCAGCTTGCCGGCACCGGTGTCGCGCTGCACGCCAAGCCCGTGGTCGCCGAACAGGCCAAGGTCCGCATCGACCACGGCGACCTGACCGCCCTTCTCTACCTGCAGGGCTATCGCAAGACGGATTTTGTCGGGTGATCATCTGCCAAACCGAGCGGCTGCGCATCCGGGCCTGGAAGGAGAGCGACCGCGATCTGTTCTTCGCGATCAACAGCGACCCTGAGGTGATGGAGTTCTTTCCCTTCCGCCGCAGCCGCGCGGAGGCAGACGCGCTGTTCGATCGTGTCGGGCGCGGCATTGCCGAGACCGGTTTCGGCTTCTTCGCGGTGGCCCTGAAGGCCGATGACCGACCGGTCGGCTTCTGCGGTCTCGCCTTGACCGACCTGGAACCGCACCTGCCCAAGGGCACCGTCGAGATCGGCTGGCGGCTCGCGCCACCCTATTGGGGCAAGGGCTACATCACCGAAGCCGCCGATGCCCTGCTGCGCTACGGCTTTGAGGAGAAGGGATTGAGGGAGATCGTCTCCTTCGCCGTCGCCGCCAACCGGCGCTCGACCGCGGTCATGCAGCGGATCGGCATGCACCGCGACCCGAGCCGCGACTTCGACCATCCGCGCGTGCCGGCCGACTATCCGGCGCTGGTGCGCCACGTGCTTTACGCCATCAGCGCCGACGAATGGCGGGCGCAGCGCGCGGCCGCTGGAAGGTAGCGCGCCGTTTCTGGCCGCCCCTCACTGACCTGCCGGACATATCTCCCCGCGAAAGGGGAGAGAAACGCGAGAAGCAAGGTGGCCGCGCCTGTCAACGGCTGAGCATGCCTCGCGCTTTCCGATTGTCTTTCCGCAAGCGGGAACAAGGTGCCGCCAGGCGGATAAGGGCAGCGTCGTCTTCCTCGCGTCTCCGTTCGCCGTTGCCGCGCGAGACCTGCGCCCTAGAGGTCCGCCGATCCCGCGGCAATCGCCCCTCCCGTCCGAGGGCGCATAGACCGAAGCGCCGGGCAACGGCTCGGCACGCTTTCGATTCCTGGCGGATATTGTCGCTCCTGACCGCTCTCTGCCCGTCTGCGGGGAGACGGCAGGGCAGTGAGAGGCACACTCCATCGCTGAACCGCTACCGGCCCGCTCCCGGATAGCTCCGCTCAATCCAGTCGACAAATGCCCGCGCGGCATCCGAAAGCGCCTCGAAGCGCCGCGTCACGAGAAAGAAGGCGCCGTAGGGTACGGAGACCGCGAAGGGTCGCACCAGCCGTCCGGCCGCAAGGTCATCCAGTGCATGGTCGCGGTCGATCAGGCCAACGCCGTTGCCCCGCACTGTCGCCTGCAGCACCATCGCGCCATCAGCGAAGATCGCGCCCCGCTCCAGCCTGACCGGTGTTGCACCAGCCGCCGCAAACCATTGTTCCCAGAGCTGCCGGTTATCCTCGTGCAACAGCGCATGCTGCAGCAGGTCCTCGGGGCGCTCGAGCGGCCGGCCGGTGGCCGCCAGCGCCGGCGCGATCACCGGGATCATCTCGACCTTGGCCAAGAGCCGCGCCTCCACCCGCGACCAGTGATCGGTCGTCAGGCTATGGCGGATGGCGACATCGGCTTCGCCGCTGCGAAACTCCGAAAGCCGCGGATCGGCATCGATCACCAGATCGATGTCCGGATGGTCCTGCTGAAACGCCTGCAGGTGCGGCAGCAGCCAACACCCGGCAAAGGACGGCTCGGCGCTGACCTTCAACGTCTGCGAGACAGGGCGCTGCGAAAGCGCGTCGAGGCTCTCGCCCACCATGTCGAAGGCCGCGGTCAGCGTGCCGAGCAGCGCGCGGCCGGCGGCGGTGAGCCGCACGCTCCTGTGATGCCGCTCAAACAGCGGCCGGCCGATCAGCTCCTCCAGCTCGCGCACCTGTCGGCTGATGGCGGCCTGAGAGACGAAAAGCTCGGCGGCAGCCAGCGTGAAACTCTCCAGCCGCCCGGCCGCCTCGAAACTCCGCAACGCTGTCAGGGGCAGACGTCCGCGCCTCATGCATAACCTCAAGTTATCCGAAGGCGACTGTAAACTCGTTTGAGGGAAACGGGCAAGTGCGGTGAAATGGAGGTCAGAAAGGAGCTGCGGCCATGCTGACGATCATCGAAATCCTGTTCGAAGCCCTGCGGCTGATGACCTTCCAGCCAGCGCGCAAGTCGTCCCGCGCGCATCCTTCGCATGAGAGCGGCGGCTGCTAAGATTGCGGCCTTGCAAATGTCCGCCTTCTGAACCGCCCCTCACCTCAATCAAATCCTGAAGAACCGGATTCGACCTTTCAGCCGAACGAGCGAAGCAACTGAAAAGAATCCGGAAATCCAATCGTCCATCCATGCGCTGGGGCATGGCGGATGATTTCACTGTTTCGTCGAAACAGTGAAATGGCCCAACTCTCTGATACTTCGCAACTGCGCGCGGAAAGTCGCTCTGCACTTTTCCTGATCTGGAGATGCCGCTTTTGCGAAGCTTGGCTACTCCACCCGAAGCGTGACGAAGCGCAGTTCGCCGGTCTTGTTGGAAAGCAACAGCTGCGCGTTACTGCGGCCACTGGACTTCAACTCTCCCACCCTGTCGGCCACGTCGCCGGGCGTGTCCACGGCTTCCTGTCCGAGCTCGACGATGACGTCACCCGGCTCGACACGGCGTTCGGCGGCAGCCGAGTTCGGGGTCACCTCGGTGATGACCACGCCGTTGACATCCTGGGCGATGCCAAACTTCTTGCGGGTTTCCTCGTCCAGTATCGAGAGCTTCATGCCGAGGATGAGGTCGGTTGCCGGAAGCGGCGCCGCCTCGGGCTTGTCCGTCTTCTGGCCCTCGTCGCTGGTCGCGTCCGGTGCGCTTGCAAGCTGGCCGTCCTCGAGGCGTCCGAGCGTCACCTTGACCGTCTGCTCCTTGCCATCACGGAAGACGACGACGTCCACAGCCTTGCCCACGGCAGTTTCGGCAACGACGCGCTGAAGATCGCGCATCTCGCTGACATCGCGACCGTCAAACTTGACGATGACGTCACCGGGCTTGATCTCGCCATGCACAATCGGCCCGCCCTCGATGATGCCGGATACGAGCGCGCCGCGCGGCGACGCCATCTTCAGGCTCTCGGCGATATCGTCGGTGACCGGCTGGACGCGCACGCCGAGCCAGCCGCGCCGGGTCTCACCGAAGTCCTTCAGCTGCAGCACCACATTGGCTGCAAGCTCCGTGGGCACCGAAAAGCCGATACCGATCGAGCCGCCCGACGGCGAGATGATCGCGGTGTTGATGCCGATCACTTCGCCGGCCATGTTGAACAGCGGCCCGCCGGAATTGCCGCGGTTGATCGCGGCGTCCGTCTGGATGAAGTTGTCATAGGGACCGGCGTTGATGTTGCGGCCACGCGCCGAAATAATGCCGACGGACACGGAGCCGCCGAGCCCGAACGGATTGCCGATCGCCATCACCCAGTCGCCGATGCGCATCTTGCGGGAATCCCCGAAGGGAACCGCCTTCAGCGGCGCCTTCGGCTCGACCTTCAGGACCGCCAGATCGGTCTTGGTGTCCTTGCCGACGAGCTTGGCCTTCAACTTCGTACCATTGGCGAAATTGATCTCGATGTCGTCGGCGCCTTCGATCACGTGGTTGTTGGTGACGATGAAGCCGGAGGGATCGATGACGAAGCCGGAGCCGAGCGACTCGACGGTGCGCTGGCGATTGTCGCTCTGGCCACCCTGGCCCTTGAAGAATTCGTCGAAGTAACGCTGATAGGGCGAGCCCTCCGGCACCTGTGGCGCCGGCGCATCGTCGTCGTTCTTGACCTTCTGCGAGGTCGCGATGTTGACGACGGCATCAAGCAGGCCCGCGGCGAGATCCGCAACCGAAGCGGGGCCATTGGTCGGCGGACGGATGGCAGTGTTCTGGGCAAGCGCCGTGCTCGAGAAGGCGAGCGCGCCGGCAAGTGCGACGAGGCCCAGGGAGACGCCAAGGGAGTGAGCTCGGGATTTCGTTCGCGTGGACAATTCGCTTAAGCTCCTCTGGCTGTTCAGCGGGCAACCGCTTGCGGCCGCCACCTCTCCTGCCTATGGCGCCTGCACGCCATAGCACTTTGATTTCTCGCATAATTTCGCCCCGACCGGAACCGGCGGCAGGAAATATGCGCACGGGCGTGATCTCGCAATCTTCCGATCGCGCAGCGCCCGACCTTCCGCTGAAGATACGGCGGAATTCGGAAGCGTCCAAACACGATTTCCTGATCCTTGGCGCGGATGTCCGCGAAAGGTCGCAGGATTAAGGGGCTGCGCATTCGGGAAAGAGGATGCGGGGCGTCAGGTCGTCAGGTCGTGGCCATGGTCTTTCAGCGCCCGCACGGCCTTGTCGAGGTCGGAGCCGGCAACGAAGATGTAGTCGGTGCTGAAAGTCGAATTGGCGAAGATGCCGACGCCCGCGTCCGACAGCGGCTGAAGGACGGAGGCAAGTACGCCAGGCACGTCAAAGGCAAAGTGCTGCTCGATGCGGAAGCAGCGCCAGCCGAGCGAACTCTGGACGCTGGAAGGTACGCGGGCAGCGCGGCAGACCAGCGTCATCTCTTCGCGCGAGCTTGACACTGTCCAGAAGCCGGGCCCCGGCAACCATTCCGGTATGCTGGAGCCAATGTTGAGACGGGTGATGGCATATTCGGCATCGACCAGGCGGATCAGCAGTTTACGTGGCATTTCGCATTATCCTCGAAGCAACCATACAAGTCCGACCCCGGCAGCAACGCAAACGAGCCCCGCCAGTCGAAGCTGATGTTCGGGGACATACGGCAAACGCTTCGCCATTTCCACCAAAACCAAAGGGGCCAGTGCGTACACCAGCCCCTCGATGATCAGGAAGAAAGCAAATCCTGTCAGAAAGTCTGACATCGCCTGCCTAGTTTCCGGTCGCTGCTTGAGGTGCTGCAGCTGGTGCAGTGCCTTCCGAGTTATTGAAGTAACGGAAGAATTCCGAATGCGGCGAAAGCACCAGCGTCGTGTCCGGGCTGCCGATCGACTGCGTGTAGGCGGTCATCGAGCGATAGAACTCGAAGAACTTCGGATCGCGCGCAAAGGCGTCGGCAAAGGTCTTCGTCCGTTCGGCTTCGCCTTCACCGCGCAGGATTTCCGAATCGCGCTGGGCGTCGGCGACGATCTCGACGACCTGACGGTCGGCGATCGCGCGGCGGCGCTGGCCTTCTTCGTTACCGCGGGCGCGGATGAGTTCGGCTTCCGCCAGACGTTCGGCCTTCATGCGGTCGTAGGTCTGCTGCGAGACTTCCTGCGTCAGGTCGGTGCGACGGATGCGGACGTCCTCGATGTTGAGGCCGAGCGACTCGGCGTCGTTCTTGAGGTCGGCACGCACTTCGCGCATCATCGACGCACGCTCGTCGGAGAGCGCTGCCTCGAAGCCGCGAAGACCGTAGACGCGACGCAGCGACGCATCGAGACGGGTCCTCAGGCGCGATTCCGCGGCGTCGCGATCGCCAGAAACCGTTTCGCGGAAGCGGCGCGGATCGGAGATCTTGTAGACGACAAAGGCGTCGACTTCATAGAACTTGCCGCCCGAGACCTGGACACGGATGTTGTCGAGGTCGAAGCGCAGCGCCTGGTCTTCGACATACTGCACGCGGTCTGCGTCCATGAAGGCAAACGGCAGCTTGAAGTAGAGGCCCGGCTGGGTCTTCACGTCCTTGATCTGACCGAAGCGCACGACGATCGCCTGCTGGCGCTCGTTGACGACGAAGACCGAGGAATAGATGCCGACGAAGACGACGGCGAGCAGGATCAGGATAACGGAGGTACGGTTGTTGATCACTGTGCTGCTCCCGACACTGCTGCGGCACCCGACTGGACCGGACGACCGATTTCATTGAGCGGCAGATAGGGCAGGACGCCCTGGCCGTTCTTCTCGTCGAGGATGACCTTCTTCGATTTGCCGAGAACGCCCTGCATCGTTTCGAGATAGAGACGCTTGCGGGTAACCTCGGGCGCCTTGGAGTATTCGTCATAGACCGAGACGAAGCGCTGCGCTTCACCCTGTGCTTCCTTGACGACACGGTCCTTGTAGGCAGCCGCCTCTTCGCGGATCTGCGCACCCTGACCGCGCGCCTTACCCAGCACCTGGTTGGCGTACTGGTTGGCTTCTTCGACGAAACGGTCTTCGTCCTGTTCGGCGCGCTGGACTTCGTCGAACGCATCGGCCACTTCGCGCGGCGGTGCTGCGTCTTCGATCGCGACCGTGTTGACGGAGACGCCGGTACCGTAGGTGTCCATCGTTGCCTGGATCGTGCTCTTCACGTCGGCCGCGATTGCCTGACGGTTGTCGCGGAAGATGTCCTGCGCCGGACGGCGGCCGACGACTTCGCGCATGGCGCTTTCGGCGACCTGCTGCAGCGTGTCGGACGGATTCTCGACGTTGAAGAGATAAGCCTTCGGGTCGGTTACCGAATAGAGAACCGAGAACTGGACGTTGACGATATTCTGGTCGCCGGTCAGCATCAGGCCCGAATTCGACTGACCGCTGGAGCGGCCGCCGATGTTCTGCTGCTGCTCGGTGATCTTGACGAATTCGACGGTCTCGAACGGCCAGAAATGATAGTGCAGGCCGGGCATCGAGATCTCGTCCTTCGGCTTGCCGAAGCGCATTTCGACACCGCGCTCGTCCGGCTGGACCGTATAGATCGAGTTGATCAGCACGAAGCCGACGATCAGCAGACCGATGATGGCAAAGATACCGCCATTGAAGCCGCCGGGAACGACGTTCTTAAGCTGGTCCTGGCCACGGCGAATGATCTCTTCCAGATCCGGCGGGCCACCCTTGCCGCCGCCACCGCGCGGCCGGTTCGGCCCCTGGCCCCAGGGACCCCCCTGATTGCCACCGCCGCCGCCGCCCCAAGGGCCGCCGCCGCCATTCTGATTGCTCCAGGGCATCAAAACCTCTCTTTTAGAAACTTCCCACGCAGAACGGCCGCGCCACCGCACGGTCGTTCATGATGTGAAACCGTTATAGGTATCCCCTGCACCGCTTTCAACGCGATACGCCCGAGTTCACCGTAAATGGTTCAAAATAGTTGACGATCCGCCGCGTCAGGCTGTCGCACGCCGCCTGAAGGTGACGAAATGCATGGCGTGACTGTCCTTCTCGCCCTGCGGCAGGTCTTCCTCGAACACCTTTTCGAACACCGCCGGATCGATATCGGGGAAGTGGGTATCGCCGTCGACCTCCGCCTGCACCTCGGTCACATGCAGGATATCGGTGACCCCGATCGCCTGGCGATAGATCTCGCCGCCGCCGATGATGCAGATCTCGTCAGCGCCTGTCGCGTCCGCCTCACGGCTCGCAACCGCGATCGCCGCCTCCAGCGACGGCACGACATTGGCACCTTCGGCGACAAAGTCAGCATTGCGGGTGATGACGATGTTGGCGCGCCCGGGCAGCGGCCGGCCGAGCGAGGTCCAGGTCTTGCGCCCCATGATCACAGGCTTGCCGATCGTCAGCGCCTTGAAGCGCTTGAGGTCGGTCGAAAGCCGCCAGGGCAGATCGCCGTCACGACCAATGACGCCGTTTGCGGCAACCGCCACGACGATCGAGATTTTTGGAGCGGCGCTTTTCGTATCAGTCATGAAATCCATCCGGTTTGCTGTCGATTTCCCGCGCCCGGTCATAGGCCGCCCGGTCGGTGACGACCCTGATATAGCGGTCGACCACCGTGCTTTCCGGCAGGATCTTGCGCATCCATTGCAGCGCACTTGCCAGAAGCAGGTCGGCAGCGCTCATGGTCTCGCCGAGCAGGTAGGTCCGGCGGGTGAGCACGTCGATCACATGGGCGCACATTTCGCTGTAGAGCCGCGCCTGCGCCGGACTGTTGATCGTGGCGCCGGAGATATGGGCAAGCGCCGTCGGCTCGATCACGCCGGCGTAATAGGCAAGCCAGGAGAGATAGGCGCCCCGCTCCTTGTGCCCCGGCGGGCGGCCAAGGCTGCAGTCGGGATAGAGGTCGGTGAGATATTGCACGACGGCAGCCGACTCCCAGATCACCACCCCGTTATGGATGAGCGCCGGCACCTGCTTGTGAGGATGCGGATTGTTGTCGTCCGGTTCGCCCGAGCCGTCCCAACGGCGGATCGACACGTAACGGATCTCATAGTCGGCGCCCAGTTCCTCGAGCAGCCAGACGATGCGCGACGAACGCGACAGCGGCGCATGAATGAGCGTGAGCATCCTACCTCCCTTGGACGGCAGCCCTCCCCGGCGCGCCCTTTCGTTGAACGTCGGCCCATGGGGCTGGAGCGACGGAAACACCCACCGCGCCTGGCCGAAAAGGCAACGCGACGCGGATCTAACAAACGACGTTCAGGAATGCGGGCCGGCCCCCGCAATATCAGGATATGTCAGACGGCGATCGGCGCCCTGATGGTTGAATCGGCTTCGTAGCCGACGAGCGTAAAGTCTTCGAAGCGGAAAGAAAACAGGTCCTTCACCTCGGGGTTGATCTCCATCTTCGGCAGCGCTTTCGGCGTACGGGTCAGTTGCAGCCGGGCCTGTTCGAAATGGTTGTGATAGATGTGCGCGTCGCCGAGCGTGTGCACGAAATCCCCGAGCTTCAGGCCCGTCACCTGCGCCACCATCATCGTCAGGAGCGCATAGGAGGCGATGTTGAAGGGCACGCCGAGGAAGATGTCGGCGGAACGCTGGTAGAGCTGGCAGGAGAGCTTGCCATCGGACACATAGAACTGGAACAGGCAGTGGCATGGCGGCAGCGCCATCTCGTCCACCAGCGCCGGGTTCCAGGCAGAGACGATATGTCGACGCGAGTTCGGATTGGTCTTCAGGCTCTCGATGAGGCCAGCGATCTGGTCGATATGGCGCCCGTCAGGCGCGGGCCAGGAGCGCCACTGGTAGCCGTAGACCGGCCCGAGGTCGCCGTTGTCGTCGGCCCATTCGTCCCAGATGGTAACGCCATTGTCCTTGAGATAGGCGATGTTGGTGTCGCCCTTCAGGAACCAGAGCAATTCATGAATGATCGAGCGCAGGTGCAGCTTCTTGGTGGTCAGCACCGGGAAGCCTTCGGAAAGGTCGAAGCGCATCTGGTGACCGAAGACCGAGCGCGTGCCCGTTCCCGTCCGGTCGCCCCGGTCGCTGCCGTTCTTCATCACATGGTCGAGAAGGTCGAGATATTGCTGCATGGTCTGGCGCCGCCGATTCGTCGTTCGCCCTAAATTTAGGGCGAAGCCGGCGGCGAACCAATGACCCCAGGACGATTATCCCTCGGGAATCGGGCCGCAGAGCGGGAAAACGAAGATGCCTGTGGTATTTTCGCCGGTTCCCGCTCCTGTTTGCTCTACAGCGCCTGCAACTTCCCCAGGTTCTTGGCCACCAGATAGTAGAAGGTGACGCGCGACTTGGAGCGGTCGGCCGACATCGCCTTGGCAGTGGCCTCGATCGCCTTGTCCGCGTCCGCACCGCCGACGCCGAGCTTCTTTTCGCACCACTTCTCCTTGACGCGCTCGAGCTCCTTCGGATCCGTCGCGGAAACGAGCGAGGAATCCTTGTTGCGAAGCGCGATGCCGAGATGGCGCACGATCTTGTTCACAACGGCTTCGTCAGCGCCGCTGTCGTATTTCTGCACATCTGCGAGGTAGTCCGTCATGAGGCCTCCAGGTTGCTTTTTGCTCAAAAGAAGGCGGCCGACTTGACCGGCCGCGTGCAGCAGCGGGAGTTTTTCATGGCTATCTGCCAAGTCAAGCCGCTTGGCGACGATCCGATCCGGGACAAAGTCATATATCCGACACATCCCCCTTTTCTTGGGCGCCGGAAAGACCTATATGAACGGTGCCGTCTTCGGGCGGCTATGGCAATAAACGGGCGGTGAAATAAACCCATTGGACCCGGGGGCGGTACCCGGCGCCTCCACCAAAAACCGATCATCCGCGATCGGCTTTTGATGGGGGCGAAATAGGATCGACAAGGGCGTAAAGATCGACTTTTTGCTCGGCATTGTACCACCGTTATCGGGCTAAACTTATAGTTGCAAACGACAACTATGCTGAAGCACGTCTCGCTGCTTAATCGCGGTGCGACACTTCAAATCAAGTCCTTCCGGGTAGCACCGTAAGGCGGGGTCCGAAGGCACCTGGCAACAGAAGCCTTCACCTTCTCCCCCGCTTCGAAATGGTCTATAGATGCTTGAATAATTGACTCGTCTAATCCAGATGGGCAATGAGAAAAGCCTACGCAAGACAGTAAGCCAAGCAAGACAGTAAGATCGAGTTCGAGGAAAGACGGGACGCTCATGGGCCAGGACCACATCCGCTACGACATTCTGGCACAGGACGCTCTGCGCAGCGTCATCCGCAAGGTCCTGACGGAGGTTGCCACGACCGGTCATCTGCCCGGCGAGCATCACTTCTTCATCACGTTTCTCACCGGCGCGCCCGGCGTGCGCATCTCGCAGCACCTGAAGGCCAAGTACCCCGAACAGATGACCATTGTGGTCCAGCACCAGTTCTGGGAGCTGAAGGTCACCGAGATCGGCTTCGAAATTGGCCTCTCCTTCTCCGACACGCCCGAGCGGCTGGTGATCCCGTTCAACGCGATCCGCGGCTTCTACGATCCGTCCGTCAATTTCGAACTGGAGTTCGACGTGGCGGCTGGCGAGGAGGAAGAGCAGGAATCGGCGGAGATCACCGCCTACCCGGTTCCGGAAGACAATGGCGAGGCGTCTGCCAAGGACGACAAGCCGACCGAGCCGAAGAACGGCGGCGGTTCGGTCGTCTCGCTCGACTCCTTCCGCAAGAAAAACTGATCGAGCCAGCCTTCAGTCGGTTACGGTTGAAGCGCACAACATTGGGCAATTCAAAGTGATGCAGCGGCCTTTGCGCGTCCCGCGGGACGCGCGGCGCTGAGGGAGCCTTAAGGTCATGACCGGCGACGTCGTCAATCTGCGCCAGTTCCGCAAGCGCCGTGAGCGCACGGAAAAGGAAAAGCAGGCCGAGCAGAACCGCATCACCTTCGGACGCACCAAGGCCGAAAAATCCCTGACCCAGGCACTGAACGACAAGGCCGAAACCCGCCTCGACCAGGGCAGGCTCGAACGTCCCTCTGCGGACGAAACCGACGGCGACAAGAACTGACGCCCCCTCGCCTTCCAACGAAAAGCGATTCCGAAGCAAGGACTTGCAGCGGCTTCCCGAATCGAATTGCCAGGCAGTTGAATCAATCTCAGAGACCGGGCAATGATCCGTAAGCACTCCGCGACGCTCCACGGCCACCGCACGAGCTTCTCGCTCGAGGACGCCTTCTGGCAGGAGCTGAAGGTGATCGCCACAGAAAGGGCCATGCCCCTCGCCCAGCTCATCGCCGAAATCGACGACCAGCGCGCGCCCGACAGCAACCTTTCTTCAGCGCTGCGGGTCCACGTGCTCGCGTGGCTGAAGGCAAAGGCACCCGCGCCCGATATCGGCTGACATCGCCCCGCACCGCTGACAAGGCAAGAAATCGCCTAGCGCCTGCGGGATAACTGTGTGGCCCATGCAACAGCGGCCGCCGTTCTCGTCACCTCAGCGCACGCTTCCTCCCGAAATCGGTTGTTTTCGAACACGCTTATATAATGATCGCTTAGCCGCAGCGGCGGCTTATGCCGTCGCGCATGTGAGCGTTGGAAGTAAGCAGGTCAACGGAAAGGCGCTGCAAGCCCGGCCGTGAGCTGCACAAGCGGGAGGCGTTTCATGAGTATCTCTTCGCGACTTGGCCTTGCGGCCTGCCTGAGCCTGGTGCCCCTTCTCTCGGCCTCTCTTCAGCCGGCCCATGCAGCCGACATCACGCCGCTGATGGCGCCTGCCGCACCGGTGGAAGAAACCGAGAGCGGCTGGCAATTCGCCTTCGCCCCCTATTTCTGGATGGCGGGCCTTTCCGGCGACACGTCGCAATTTGGCCTTCCGACCGTCCATATCGACTCAAGCTTCAGCGACATCTGGAGCAATCTCGACTTCGCCGCCATGGCGACGATGGAGGCGCGCAAGGACCGCTTCAGCATCTTCGGCGACATTATCTACACGAAGCTCTCCGGCGACGGTAAGGCGCGCGGCATCTTTACCGACACGGTGGACGTGGACTCGGAGACTTTCTCCGGCCTCATCGGCATTGGCTACACGGTCCTTGAGGACCAGAACTCGCATCTCGACGTGGTCGGCGGCGCCAAGATCTGGTCTGTCGACACCACCATATCCTTCCACGGCGGCCCGCTTGATGGCGTCAGCCGCGATGACAGCAAGACCTGGGTCGACGGCATGGTTGGCGTGCGCGGCGCCTACTACTTCACGCCGGAAATCTACCTGACCGGCTGGGGCCTGGTCGGTGGCGGCGGCGCCGATATCGACTGGGACGTCGGCCTTGGCCTCGGCTACCGTTTCAACGACACGATCTCCGCCATCGCCGGCTATCGCGCTCTTGGCGTCGATTACAGCAATGACGGCTTCATCTTCGATGTCGTGCAACAGGGCCCGATCCTCGGCCTATCCATTCGCTTCTAAGGCGACGGCGTTCGGTATGGCGGCAATGCGACCGGCTATTTGACCAGCCGGATCGCGCCCGGATTGTTGATCGTGTTGTTTGCAAGCTCCGCCTTGCAATCCAACTGGAAGCTGCTGTTGCCGATCATCGTGATCTCCTGTGCGACGATGCGCACGCATTCGCCTCCGGTCTTGCCGTTGCCGGAATATTGGATCTCCCGCGAAGCCGGCATGTAGATGATCCCGGCGAGCGACGAGTTGCTGTTGCCGTTGATGGTGGCGACTGCGGTGTTGTTCCTGGCCGCGACGATCGAGAAGCCGGCCCAATCGCCGCTCGTCGACGCGGTGATCCGGAAGGTTGCCCCGCCGTGGAAATCGAGTTGCGCGCCGTTGAGCAGGAAAAATGTGACGCCATCTGCCACGACCACCGACTGGCTGGCGAGCTTCAGGCTGCCACCGTCGATGATGTAGTGTCCGGGCCGGAGAAAGACATTGCCCTTGATGTCGAGGCTCCCGTAAGTCCCGGGTTTCAACTCGACGCGATAGCCGTCCGGCGCATTGTTTGGTGTCTTGCTCGTGCCGTTGCAGTCGCCGTTGCCGCCACCGCCGCCCACGAAATTCTGCCCGCAGCCGGCAAGATTTACCCATCCCGCCGTCGTCGGCATCTTCTTGAACCGGAAAGGATCCGCGATCGGCGCAATGTCTTCCACCGCGGCCTTGCAGGCCAGTTCGAGATGCGCAAGCGTCGCCGAGACCTTGCCCGCCGCGTAGAGGCACTCCGCCTTCAGCGTCGCGGACCCGCTGAGATAGATCGACTGCGCGTCGCTCGAATTCGAGGTGATGGTGCAGCCGGATGTATCGACATTCGCACCCCCACTCACTTCGAACGCCCGGCTCGCCGTCTGGTGAAGCGCAAGGATGCACGCTTGACGCCCCGGCATGCGCGCGGCAACGCTTTGCCGGCGTATCGTGTAGGGTTGAAGCCCCCAAAATAGCGGCGCGTATTTCAGCGTGTAAGCGGTCGTGGCCGTCGTCTCCTGACCGACCGTGCCGAAGGTCACGCCGATTGGCTGGGTCGCGACGGATCCGGCATTCTCCGTGCCGATTTCGTCAACACCTTGCGGCGTGCCAAAATTGGCAAGGAAGACGCTGTCCGCCATTGCCGCGGCATCCGCCGCGGCCTGCCCTTCACCGTCGAACCGGACTGCCGCATAGGCCGCAGCATCGAGCGCTGCCTGCATCTTGGCTGCCTCAAGGTTTATCCGGGCGAGGTTTATGGCAACGGAAGCGGCCGTAAACAGCGGCACCATCAAAAAAGCTGACAGGACGGCGAAGTTGCCGCCTTCATCCTTGAGGAAACGGGCGGCGTTCTTTTGCGTATCGTTGCGCATCTTGCTTCATTGCCCCCTCGGCATGCGGCAACGACTTCGGTCCGGATCGGACCCGAGCCGCAAGCTTCACCGTTAGCAATGCGCCAAGGAGGCTGCCCCCCTTTCGGCGCGGACAGCAACATTAGTAAATAATAATTTAGAATCAGCTTCAGGATTCGTTAAAATTTGGCGAGCTCAATAGCCTCGACTTGCGCCCGAGAGGATTGAGCCTGGTGGCCGAAGCGGCGACTGACCGTTGCCGTAGATGCAGCCCCACTTGCGGCGCGCGGGCGACGCAGGATCGCCCCTCCCGGAAACCCGGAAGGCACGCCTTCGATCACGATGATCGCTTGCTACTGCACGGTAATGTCGGGCAGGACGTCGAAGTTCAGCTTCTGGCCAGGTGCGCCGCCGGCGCTGCCGCCCGTACCGTCGGGCACGATCTGCGATGGCGGCTGCCCCTGGCTCGCGCCGCCTGTCGCTGCCGGCCCTTCCAGCGCCCGCCGCTCGGCCTCGGCGCGACGCGCCGCCTCCGCCTGCCGTTCTGCCTCCGCCTTGCGCTCTGCTTCCGCCTTGCGCTCCGCCTCGGCCCGCGCCTCGGCTTCCGCCTTCACCCTTGCGGCTTCCTCGGCCCCTGCAGCGCGCCGCCGCTCTTCGGCAACCGCACGCCGCCGCTCCAGTTCCCGCGCCTCAGCCTTCGCCTTGTAGAGCGCGAGTTCGCGGCGCAGGCGCTGCTTCTCCAGAACATTGGCCTGCAGGATCTCGACGCGCCGACGCTCGCGCTCGAAGGCGCGCAGCGACAGGAAGTTTGCAAGATCGGCCACTTCAAGGCTGACGCCGGGCGCGTCAAGCAGGCCCGCATAAACGATCCGCACACGCGGTTCGGCACCTGCAAGCGCTTCTTCGCCCGGCCGGAAGGTCAGGTCGATGCCGCCGTCGATCCGGCCGGCGGCAAGATCCAGGGCCGCCTCACCCACCAGGGCGGCGTTGCCGTCTCCGGCCGTCACGTTCTGCGCCCTCAAGACCCCGCCGGCGATGCTGAACGGAACCTTGACGACGCCGACCACTGACTGGCCCGAAAACACCGCCGTCTCCGTCTCACTTCTGATCGTATCCGCAGAGATCTGCGTCTTCAGTGCGTCGGCGCCGGCCAACAGTTGCGGCAGGGCCGCGCTGTTGACGCCGGCAACCGTCATGCCGTTGAAGGTGGCGGTGCCCGAACCGCTCGCCGAATGCGCCATCGCCTCGGGCGTCGCACCGGAGGCCTCAAGCGCAACGGAAAGGTCGAACGTGCCGGTCGCCACGGGTGCGCCCGCATGAACCCAGCCCGCCTGCGCCAGATCCCCGCCCTTCACGTCGAGACGCGACCGCAGGAAGCCCGAGCCGTTGGCATTGCCGATCTGCACCCGCCCGCCAAGCTTGCCACCGAGCCAGTCGCCGGTCGCATCGGTCAGTGAAACCTCGTCGCCCTTCCACTCCATCTTGCCGGCAAAGCCCGTGACGGCGCCATAGACGCCGGGCCAGAACTTGCCGGCCTGCACGTCGAGCGCCACGTTGAGACCGGTCCAGGCCGGCTGCGCCAGGGGCCCCTTCGAAAACGCGCCGTTGGCGTCTTCGATCGGGCCGACGATGCCCTCGCCCAACCAGGCAAGATCGAGCGTGTCGAGCGTGATCTGGCCGGTGGCGGTCCCCGGCGTCTTGCGGTCGATCGTCAATCCGCCCGTAAACGCGTTGCGATCGGCCTTGCCTTCGACGGCCGTCAGCGCAATCGCTTCCGGCGTTGTCGCAACATCGGTAGAGACCGACAGAGGCAGGCCGCTTCCCATTTGCGGCAAGGCCACGCCTTGCAAGAGCAGATAGGGCTCCAGGTCCTGCGTCTGCAGCGTCACCTTCGCCTGGCCTTCGAGGAAATGATCGCGGGAAAGATCGAGGCTGCCCTTGGCCGCGAGCGAGGTCTTCTCGGTGGTGAAGGTCACCGTCCCGTTTGCCTTGGAACCGTCAGTGCTTTGCAGCTTGATCGAGAGGATGCCGTTGGCGTCCGCATCGAAAGGCAGCGGATCAAAACCCGTCTGGCCGAGAAGCAGTCGGGTTTCCGGGTTTTCGAGCGTCGCCTCGAGCAGGATCGCCTTGCCGGCAAGCGCCTGCGCCATGTCGGGCGCCTGGTAGCTGGCGGCGATCTTGGTGCCGTTGGCCGTGCCGAAGATCCCGAAGGTCGCCGGGGCGTTGCCTTCCTTGTTGCCGGCCGTCAGCGTCACGTCGAAGGCGGTATCGCTGTAATAGGGGCCCGCCTTGATCAGCTGCCGGAGCGCTGGATGATTGACCGCATGGCGCCCGATCATTTCAAGGAACGGCGTCAGGTTCTTGGCGGCAAGCTTCATCTTGGCCGAAACCACAGGCTTTTCCAGATCGCCGCTGGCCCGGCCGGAAAAGGCAAGCTGCGCGCCGGCAAGCGAGCCGATCGCCACGCGCTCGGCCTGGAGCTGGCCGTTCTTCAGCGTCAGCACCGCTTGCACGTCCTTGGCTTCCTCGCCATAGGCGGAAAACGCGTCAGCCGACAGGTCGGCGGCAATCGCATGCTGAAGCAGCGTATCGGTGGAGGCATCGCCCGCCACCAGCCCCGTCAAGGCCTGCAGCGCCTCGAAATCGATGCGGTTGCCCTTGAGCTGCAACGACAGGTTCGGCTGTTGGTCGGCGAAAGACTGCCGCTCGATCCGCCCCTTCAAGCTCGCCTCGTCGGCGGCCACTTCCAGGTTCTCAAATTGCTGCAACGTATCGGTCAGGTTCACGGTGGCCGAAAAGCCTGCCGTCCTCAGCTTCCGGATCGCCGGGTCGACAGAGCCTGCCAACCAGTTTGCAAGGCCTGAGGGCTGGTTGGAGGCAAGCAGCAGGTCGCCGCGGAAGGTCCGCTGCCCCTTGAGGTTCAGCCGGCCCTTGGCCTCCAGTTGCGTGCGTCCTGGCAAAAGCGCCACGACATTGTCGATCACCCAGCCCGCACCGTCGGGCTGCACATCGATGCGCACGTCGCGCACGGTCGTATCTCCGACGACGATCGCCGGGAGCTTCAGGCTGGCGCGGCCAGGCACTTGCGGAATGGGAATGTCGGCAGCAATCGCGAGCATCGCCTCCAGCCGCTGGCGCATGGAGATCGCCGGATCGCGGCCGGTCTTGTTGTTGCGGCTCGGGCCAATGCGGCTGACGTCGATCTGCTGGCCGTCGGCAATCAGCAGGAACTTCTGGTCCTTGCCGGTATCGAGGGTCGCCTCGCCGGTCACGACGTAGGGATCGTCCGACGGGCCGATTTCGAAGCGATACTCCGGAACGCGGATGCTCTCGTTGGTCAGCTGGAAGTCGCCGTTGATGCGCAGCGGCGCTTTCTGGTCCGCCTCCTTGGCCTCGCCCTGCGGCCGGTTCTCGGTCAGGGTGAAACGGCCGCTGTAGACGGGCTTCAAATCGACGATGCGAAGCGACCCGTCGGTCTCGACGCCGAAGGGACGCTTGTCGGGCGTCACACGGGCCTTGAGGCTGAGGGCCCCTGCTGCATCCACCTCCGCACTGGTCAAGGAGAAGCTGCCGGCTTCGCCGTCGAGCGCGGCGCGCCCTTCGACCTTCCAGGGGCCGGCGAGCGAGCGCGCCGAAACGTCGGCGGCAAGGCCGCTGACGCGCCTCGTGCGGCCGGTCTGCTCGTCGACGAACTCGATCTGCCCGTCGTTGATCTCGACGTTTTCCAGCACGACGGTCTTGGCCGGGATCGATGCGCGCCGCCCGCGCGCCCAGTCGAGCGTGCCATCAGGCAGGAGCCTGACCTTGGCCTTCGGGCGGTCGAGACGCATGTCGAAGATCAGCGCCTCGCCGCTTAAGAACGGCGCAAGCTCCGCACTCATTGAAAACTGCGCCACCTGGATCAGCGGCTCGCCATCTTCGCTGGCGCCGACACGCACGTCGTTGAGTGTCACCGTCGGGAACGGGATCAGCCGCGCATCGACGCTGCCATGCACGACCACCGGCTTGCCCATGATGCGGCTCGCCTCGCGTTCGAACTCCTTGCGGAAATCCGTCCAGTCAATGAACCACGGGGCGATGAGCGCCGCAAACAGCGCAACGACCACAAGTCCACCGACGGCAAGCAGAATTCGCGAAAGCACCGTGCCTATATTCCCATTCCGTTCATCGGCGCATCCGCGCGCCGCAAATCGATGTGAGCGCCAGGAACTGACGCTCGCCTACGGTGCCAAGCACGGCACCGTAGAGAATTGATTTGCCGCATATTTCCTTCGGGGTCGATTCCGACTTCAGAACTATGCAGTATCACACTTTGGCCCCGGCGCATCGCCCCAAAACAGGGCGGCGCCCGGCGCCCTTCCCCGCCGCCTCAGGCGAAAATCTTGCCGGGGTTGAAGATATTGTCAGGATCGAGCGAACGCTTGATCTGGCGCATCAGGTCCAAGGCATCGCCAAGCTCGGCCTCAAGAAACGGCATCTTGCCCTGGCCGATGCCATGTTCGCCGGTGCAGGTGCCGTCCATCGCCAGAGCCCGCGCATTCAACCGCTCGACAAACGCCTCGGCGCGCGCAACGTCGGCCGGGTCCTTGTCGTCGAAGAGCAGGCCGACATGGAAATTGCCGTCACCTGCATGGCCGACGATCGGCGCCGTCAGGCCATGGGCAGCACTGTCTTCCTGTGTCGCCGCAACGCAATCCGCCAGCCGCGAGATCGGCACGCAGACGTCGGTCGACAGGATCGCAGCTCCCGGGATCAGGCTCTTTTGCGCCCAATAGGCATTGTGCCGCGCCTTCCACAGCTTTGCCCGCTCTTCCGGATTGGTGGTCCAGAGGAAGCCGGTCGAGCCGAACTCGGCTGCGATTTCGGCAAACTGGCGCGATTGCAGCTCGACGCTCTCGGCGCTGCCGTGGAACTCGACGAAGAGCGTCGGCGTCTCGGCATAGGAAAGGCCGGAATAGCCGTTGCAGGCCTTCATCTGCAGCGCATCGAGAAGCTCGATGCGGGCAACGGGAATGCCCGACTGGATGGTGAGGATAACCGCGTTGCAGGCGTCAGCGGTCGTCGGGAACGGGCAGACGCCGCCTGCGATAACCTCCGGAATGCCCTGGAGCCGAAGCGTGATCGAGGTGATGATGCCGAGCGTGCCTTCCGCGCCGACAAAAAGCCGGGTGAGATCGTAGCCGGCGGACGACTTGCGCGCTCTGTGGGACGTGCGGATCTCGCGGCCGTCAGCCGTTACCACCGTCAAGCCCAGCACATTGTCCTTCATCGTGCCGTAGCGCACCGCATTGGTGCCGGACGCCCGCGTCGAGGCCATGCCGCCAATCGAAGCGTTGGCGCCAGGGTCGATCGGGAAGAACAGACCGGTGTCGCGAAGATAGGTGTTGAGCTCTTCGCGGGTGATGCCCGGCTCGACCCGGCAGTCGAGATCCTCGGCGTTGACCTCAAGCACCCGGTTCATCCGGGCAAGATCGACCGAGATGCCGCCGTGCGGTGCGTTGACATGACCTTCGAGCGAGGAACCGGTGCCAAAGGGGATCAGCGGCACCGTAAAGCGGGCAGCGATGCGGACGATCTCGCGCACCTCTTCCGCACTTTCGGCAAACACCACGCCATCGGGCAACTGCGCCGGAATATAGGTGGTCGTGTGGGCATGCTGGGCGCGGATCGCCTCGCCCGTCTGAAAACGGTCGCCGAAACGGGCAGCCAAGGCTTCCTTCGCCGCGGTTATGCCGGCCTCGTTTCTCGCGCCAGCTCTGATTGCCTTCAATGCCACGGAAAACGCCCTTCCTCTTGCACCTGAGCTACCCCCTCGCGCAGAGGCAAGAGGAAGCGCAGTCATTTCAAGGCGCTACTGTGCAAATCGGAATCACTTTGTCCAGACGCTCGCGCACTTGATTGGCACAGTAGCCCAGGAAAACGCCGGACGTGAGACCGGAGTGTCACAAGACTGTCCGACAGCGTTGAAAACACCAACGCTTAAGAAGCCGAACGAGATGCCCCATCTGCCGAGATAGGCCCCCGCCATCGCTGCTGCAGTGATCCATTCGGGAAGCCCTTGCGTATCAACGGCGAGCGGAAGGACTTGTGACGTGCTTGGAGAGATCGGCAGAAAGCGACTGATGATGCGCTTGCCGCACCTGAGGGCAAGCATCGCGTCGGCATCGTCGGATTGCATGATTGAGCTGTTCTGCAGTTATGAACTCGCAGTCAACATGCGGGATGCTCTCGTGCTGGGCAATGGCCGCCCTGATCTCACGGACGAATATCGGCAGATCTGCCTCGAACTCGAAGAGGAGGTCGAGGTCGTGCTCTGCGCGACGGCGCTGGCCATGCGCCGTGACGGCACATAGGCGCAGGGCCGTCAGACCGGGCACGCGGACAAGCCGCGTCGCACGCCATTTGCTCATGGCGAAAAGTCACCCGACAGACCGAACGAATTCCGGCACGCGCCGCTACGTATGAGAGCGAAACGGCGGAAAACACCTGCCGTTTTCCAGGCCTTGCGCTATGATATTGGCGTGAAGGAAGGAGACGCAAATGCCGGGTCTGCTCGCTTTGCTCACGGCGTCGATCTTTTTCGGCGCCGCCATCTACATCAACTGGGCCGAACAGCCCGCAAGGCTCCACCTCGACGATCGTGCGGCGCTGGTGCAGTGGGTTCCCTCCTATCGCCGCGGCTTCGAGATGCAGGCGACGCTCGCCGTCGTCTCAGGTCTCCTCGGTGCCAGCGCCTGGGGGCAGACCGGCCATGTGCTGTGGGGTTTTGGTGCCGCGATCATCATCCTGAACTGGCCCTACACGCTGCTCTTCATCATGCCCGTGAACCGGCAGCTGGAGGCCATTCGCCCGCAGGACGGCGGCCACGAGGTCCGCGAGCTCATCACGCTCTGGGGGCGGCTGCACGCCGGGCGCAGTGCTCTCGGCGGGCTGGCGGCAACGATTTTTCTCGTCGCCGCCTGGCTCGAACTGTAGGGGCTTCGCAGCGCCGGTTGGCGCTCAGCGGACCTCCAGCGCTGCCGCCGCGTCCATTTCCTCGTGCAGCTTGCGCTCCTCGTCCGCATGCGGCTTGGTAAAGCGGGCAATCACGAGATAGGCGACCGGCGTCAGGTAGAGCGTGACGATTACCGCAAGGCCGAGGCCGCCGACGAGCACCCAGCCGAGCGCGATGCGCGCCTCGGCACCCGCACCGCTTGCCAGCACCAGCGGCACCGCGCCGACGATGGTGGCAATCATCGTCATCATGACAGGGCGAAGGCGGATGTTGGCTGCGTTCTCGATCGCCGAGCGCACATCCTGGCCGCGATCGCGCAGCTGGTTGGCGAACTCGACGATGAGGATGCCGTTCTTCGCCATGATGCCGACGAGCATGACAAGGCCGATCTGGCTGTAGATGTTGAGCGTATTGCCGGTCAGGATCATCGCAAAGACGGCGCAGGCGAGCCCGAGCGGCACCGTCGACATGATGATGAGGCCGCTGACGAAGCTTTCGAACTGGGCCGCCAGCACCAGGAAGATGATGACGAGGGCAAAGCCGAAGGTGACGAACAGGCCATTGGCGTTTTCGTTAAGCGTCGCGGCTTCGGCAAGCGGCATGATGCGCGAGCCGGGCGGCAACAAGGGTTCGGCCATCTGCTCAACCATGGTCAGCGCTTCGCCAAGCGCGAGGTCGGACTTGAGGCCGGCCGAAAGCGACACGGCGCGAAGTTGCGATTCCCGCGACAGCTGCGGCGCGACCGCCATTTCCTCGACGCTGGCAATCGTCGACATCGGCACGATCTTGCCGTCACCGGCCTTCAGGAAAATGTTCTGCAGGTCGGTTGGGTCGTTGACCGGATTGGTCGAGGACAGCAGCTTCACCGGATAGGATTCGCCGTCGACATAGACGTCGACGACGCTGTTGCCGTCGAGCATGGCCTGCAGCGCCCAGGCAAGGCCGCCGATATCGACGCCCATGTCGGAGGCACGCTCGCGGTCGATGGTGATCGATAGCTGCGCCTGGTTGGCCTCATAGTTGAGGCGGACGTTTTCGAAGCGGCCGGTGTCTTCCATCTGGCGCACCAGCTTTGCCGCGGCATCGCCGAGTTTGTTGTAGTCGTTGCCGACAAGCGCCACCTGCAGACCGCTGCCAGCGCCGCGAATGCCCAGGCTGTTCGGCTGCATCGCAAAGACGCGCACCGATGGAATACGCCCCGTCACCTTGTTGATGTCGGCGACGATCTGCTGCTGGGTGCGGTCGCGCTTGTCCCAGGGGGCCAGCGTCAGCACCATGAAGCCGCTATTGACCGAACCGCCCTGCCCGGAGATGGAAAAGATGTTGTCGATCTCGCCGGATTTGACCAGCGTCTGCAGCCCGTCCTCGATGCGGCGCATCTGCGCCTGGGCGTATTCGAGCGAAACGCCCTGCGGTGCGTTGATGCGCATCATGATCTGCGAGCGGTCTTCGGTCGGCGTCAGCTCCGATTTCAGCGTCAGGAACCCGACAGCGCCCATGGCGGTGAAGAAGCCCGCGATGACGAAGACGATCAGCGGCGCATTGAGGCAGGCGCGCAGCGTCACGCGGTAAAAGCCGGCCGCCCGCGCGCCAAAGCGCGCCATCGGTCCGGGCACCGTATGTGTCTCCTTCGTCAGCATGCGCGAGGCGAGCATCGGACAGAGCGTCAGCGATACGAAGGAGGACAAGAGGATCGCGAAGGCGAGCACGAAGCCGAATTCGCGGAAGAGACCGCCGGTCTGCCCCGGCAGGAACGACAGCGGCACGAAGACGGCGGCAAGCGTTGCCGTCGTTGCCAGCACCGCGAAGAACACTTCGAGCGTGCCGTGTACGGCAGCGGCCCGGGGCCCAAGCCCCTCGGCCCGCCTTCGCACGATGTTTTCCAAGACCACGATCGCGTCGTCGACCACGAGACCGGTCGCAAGCACGATCGCCAGCAGCGTCAGGATGTTGATCGAGAAGCCCGCCATGTAGATCGCCGCCACCGTGCCGATAAGCGCGATCGGCATCGAAATGGTCGGGATCAGCGTCGCCCGCCAGTCGAGCAGGAACATGTAGATGACCAGCGTCACGATGAAGACGGCGACGATCAGCGCGATCTCCACCTCGTGGATGGCGCCGTTGATGAAGACGGCGTCGTCGCTGGTGATCCGGAGCTGCGTGCCTTCGGGCAGGATCTGCGTCTGGATGGTCTCGACGACCTTGCGCACGCCCTCGGAAATATCGACCGTGTTGGACTGCGCCTGACGCACGATGCCAAGGCCGATGCCCTGGCGGCCGTTGGAGCGCAGCGCCGTCGTGCCGGTGTCGGGGCCGAGCGTGACGGTCGCGACGTCGCGCAGGCGCACATTGTTGACGAGGATCAGGTTTTCGAACTGCTCCGGCGTCTGCAGGTCGGCCGTGGCACGCACGGAAATATCCTGGCTGGCGCTGGTGAGCTTGCCGGCCGGCACGTCATAGGAGGCATTCGCCAGCGCGGTGCGCAGGTTTGCGACCGTCACCCCGCGCCCGGCGAGTTTCGCCTGGTCGAGGTCGATGCGGAAAATCTTCTCCTGGTCGCCATAGACGGCGACGTCGGCAACCCCTTCGACAGCGGCGAGCCGATCGCTGATCTCGTTTTCGACAAGCAGCGTCATGTCTTCCATCGACATGGTATCGGAGGTCAGCGCCAGCCGCATGATCGGCTGGCTGTCGGCATCGGCTTTGACGATGCTCGGCTCGTCGACATTGTCGGGCAGCTGGTTGCGTACCCGACCGAGCGCGTCGCGAATGTCGTTGGAGGCCTGGCCGATATCGGTCGTGTCGGAAAACTGCAGCGTCACGCGGCTGCGGCCGAAGGACGATGTGGAGGAAATGTCGCGGATGCCCTGCACGCGCGAGACGGCGCCCTCGACCACCGAGGTGACCTCGCGGTCCATCGTCTCGGGTGCTGCACCGTCAAGCGTCGTCGTTACCGAGATGACCGGCTGGTCGACCTGCGGCAGCTCGCGGATCTCGATGCCGTTCCAGGCGGCAAGCCCGGCGACGACGATCAGCGTGTTGACGACCAGCGCAAAGATCGGCCGGCGGATGAAGAGTGCGGTAAAGCCGGTCTTGCCGCGCTCGCGGGCGGACATCTTGTCGCCGCCTGCGCCGTGACCGCCCCCATGACCACCATCGTGGCCGCTCGCCTGACTGTCGCCCCCGCTCACTTGGTTTCCTCCGCAACCTTCTGCGGTTCTTCCTTGCGCTCGCGCCCGGCGATGCGCACGTCGCCGCCGTCACGCAGCCGCTGCACGCCTTCCGTGACGATCTCGTCACCCTCCGAAAGGGCGGCGTCCACCAGCACCTTGTCCGGATTGCGCTGGATGATCTTCACCGGCACCTTCTCGCTCTTGTCGCCGGCAACGCGCCAGATATAGGAGCCTTCCGAACTCCACTGGATCGCCAGCGGATCGACCGTCGGATAGGTGTCGCCGTCAAACGCGACGGTCACGGAAAAGGACATGCCTGCCCTCAGCTTATCGTCGGGATTTTCGAGCCGCGCACGCACCCTGAGCGTCCGGCTTGCCTGGTCGAGGCGGTTGTCGATCGCGTGGATCGCGCCGTCGAGCTGGTTGGCCGGCTGGGCGATCGCGAAAGCGGTGACCGGCTGGTCGACGCTGATCTTGTTGGCGAAGCGCTCCGGCACCCAGAAATCGACGAGGATCTCCGAGCGATCGTCGACGACGGCGATCGGCGCCGTCGTCGTGACGTAATCGCCGACATTGACGGTGATGATGCCGACCACGCCCTTGGAGGGCGCGACGATGTCGCGGCGCTTGAGGTCGAGCTCGGCGGTCTTCAGCGCCAGCTCCGCCGTCTGCATGGCGATCTCCGCGTCGCGGACGTCGACCGCAGACACCGCCCGCGCCGTGCTGAGGTTGCGGTAGCGCTCGACCTTTTCCCGCGCACTGTCGCGTGTCAGCCGCGCCTGGTCGGCGGCAATCTTCTGGTCGTCGCTGTCGAGCTTGGCAATCACCTGGCCTTGAGCCACCTTTTCGCCGGAGCGGACGAGAATTTCGGTAAGGTTGCCGGTTGCAGTTGGCGTGACTGTGACGGAGTGGATCGCCTCGCCGTTGCCGATCGCGTTCAGCCGGTCGTTGACGACGGACGTGCCGGAAGGTCTGACCATGACGAGGACGGCATTGTTGCCGCCCTGGCCGCGGCCGTTGCCGCGTTCGCCACCCTGGCCGCCACCACCGGCGCCAGGCTTCGACAGGGCATCGATCAGCGGGTGCGAGACGCCGATGGCGGCAAGCGTTTCACCGGCGCCGGGCACAAACCGCACCCAGACGGCTGCGCCCACGAGAAGCACAGCGGCGCTCACCGCAAGCTGTTTCCAAACCCGCATTCAAGTCTCCGAATAAAGCATAAAACACGCCCCAGCGCGGCGCGGCCGGCGGTTCGTTCCGATTGGGCGGAGTATCCCTGTTCGCGCGCGTCGGGGCAATGATCGAATGCCATCATTACGCAATTGTAATAAAAGCGATTTTGTTGGCGGCATGATGGCGTATTTGCACATCGTTCGACGCCGCCGCGCGTTCTATAGTGTTTCACTAGACAATCACCATTTACAGCCGCGAGGACTGCGCTATTCTGCAACCGCCGGCCGCGACGTCCCGCCGGTTTCGCTGCCTGACTTTCAGGTCTCTTGGGGAGGAGAAGACGATGTGCGATGCCTGCGTGATGGAAACGGTGAAGGCGCGCATGCTGTCGCGCCGCAGCTTCTTCAAGGCCGCAGCGGTGGGAACCGCTGGCCTTGCCGCCGCAAGCGTCGGTGCGGCCCCACCCGCCCTGGCTCAAGGGCACACTGAAGTCACCGATCTCACCCACGAGCTGCATGAGGACTTCCCGACCTTCTTCGGCCAGCAGCAGTTTTTCCGCGAGGAAAAGTTCAACTATGCGAAGGACAAGTTCAACATGTTTGAACTGCGGGTGAACGAACACACCGGCACCCATGTCGACGCGCCGCTGCACTTCTCGGCCAATGGCCTCTCGGTCGCCGAACTGCCGGTGGAAAAACTCGTCGTGCCGCTGGTGATCGTCGACATCCGCGCCAAGGCGGCCGCCGATGCGGATGCGCAGGTGACACCTGATGACCTCAAGGCCTGGGTCGCCGCCAATGGCGAGATTCCGGAAAACGCCTGCGTCGCCATGCTCTCGGGCTGGAGCGCGCATATGGGCACGGACAAATTCCGCAATGCCGATGGCGCCGGCAAGCTGCACTTCCCCGGTTTCCATGTGGAGGCCGCGAAGTATCTCATCGAAGAGAGCAAGGCGGCCGGCATCGCCGTCGACACGCTCTCGCTCGACCATGGCCCCTCGCCCGATTTCGCCACCCACTATGCCTGGCTGCCGGAAGGCCGCTGGGGGCTTGAGGCCGCCGCCAATCTCGACAAGCTGCCGGTCAAGGGCGCGACGCTTGTTCTCGGCGCACCAAAACACCGCGGCGGCACCGGCGGCCCGGCCCGCGTCTTCGCGCTGACCTAGGTCCCCGGCCTATTGAGCACAACCAGGGCTTGGCTGAAGCCAGCTTGGCGAGAACACGATCGTATTCGCGTCAACGGCAACCACATGTCCCCGATCGTCGACCGGTTCCGCACCGGCCGCGTCACGATGGGTCATGTGTGCCCAATCGCGGAAAGGACAACGGCTACGCCCAACGCGCGAAAACACCCTAGCCTCCAACGACTTCACTGATCTGCACGATGGGCGCGATGTCCGTATAGTTGGCGACGTCCGCGGCAATCTCGGCGCGGTGGGGACCTAGCGCTTCCTGGAATGTCTTGAGGCTCGGCGCGTAGACGTGGCACGCCGCGACGAACTGCGGCGCGCTTCCAGGCTCGCGACCCGCAAGGCCCTTATCGATCTCGTAGCGCAGGCAGGCATCGCCGAGCCGTTCCTGGATCAGTGGCATGTGGCGGGTGCGGTAGTAGTCGTGATCGAACTTCGAGCCGCCATCGGCCGGATAGTAGACGCTCATCTTGATCATGGTCGGGCTCCTGCCTGAACGCCGCTCCGAGCGTCCGCAACTTCTTCTAGGTCACCGACCAATAGAGCACAACCGGGTCTTGGCTGAAGCAAGTTTGACGCGAGCAAGGCCGTACTCGCTGTGAAAGGACGGCGCTCGTTTGCGGGCAAAAGTCTTCGGGAGTATCTTGGGCAGCGGTACGGGCGATGACGGGGAGTTCGTCATGGTGCCGCATGCGTTATGCCTGACATTCGCACTCGTCTCCGCGGCATCGCTTCTTGCCGGCTGCGGAACCGTGACTGTCCAGGCGGACGACACGACCGGCCCCACCACGAAACTCGAAATCACCGGCATATTGGATGACCACGGCAACCCAGACCCGGTGTTCAATGACAGCAATTGCTGCTCCCGCCGCCGAAGCGTTCCCGATCTGGCGCCCCTTACCATTGCGGCTTCAGCCGAAGACCCTGAGAGCGGCGTGCGCGATATTGCCGTCTGGATCTGGGCCATCAAAGAGTGCCGCTATGACGACAGCAGCGGGGACTATCAGATCACGCAATCGATCGTTGCCGCCGCGGGCACGGCTTCAGGCACGTTTCCGCCCGGCAGTTCCGCTCCTCTCAGCCGCAGCTCCACGGCAACCGTCCGCATGGCCGCAACGCCTTATGGGGCGTGCAACCCGAAGACAGTCACAGTCAACGGCCAGACACGTGTCGTCGCCGCGCAGCCAACCGCCTTCTGCGGCCGCCGGGTCTTCATCGTCACGCAGAACGGCAACGCCGTCCAGGGATCGAGCAAGGGCGTGCTGTTCACGACGGGACCGTTCGGCTCCAACAATCAACCCTGTTCGCAAATCCCCAACTGAACGCATCGGCAACGGCACCCCAAACGAGAGAGTGGCAATCGCCGCGACGTCCGCTATCGTCGTCGCATCAGGCGATCGATCCGGCACGTCCGCCTACCGGAGCCACCAGCGAAGGAACCCCATGAGCACCGTATCCCCACCCGGCAACCCGGAAGCCAATCCGCGCGTCAAAGCCGTGTTCGACGACATCCGCGCCACCCGCAAGTCCGATTTCATCAACAACATGTGGCTGTGGCTTGCCTTTGACCCGGAGCTTCTGGAACAGACCTGGCGCGACGTGAAAGCGGTGATGGCGACGCCGTCTGCGCTCGATCCGCTGGTCAAGGAAATGCTTTACATCGCCGTCTCCGTCACCAATGGCTGCGGCTACTGTGCCCACTCCCATACGGCGGCAGCAAAGGCCAAGGGCATGAGCGATGCCGAGCATGCCGACCTGTTGCGCGTGATCTCGCTTGCCGCCCGCACCAACCAGCTTGCGACGGCTCTCCAGGTGCCTGTCGATCCCGCTTTCGATAAAACGCCTGGGTGAACACCGCCCCAAGAATAAGCGGTCTCGAAATCGCCTGTCTTTCCACAGGCTTGGTGCGGCTGGTGCAGAAAACGGAATAAAAGAAGAACATCCTTTCTGGCCTTTCCCCACCGAATCACTACATTGAGCCGCATGATGAGTGGTTTCGACGACATTCCCTTCTTCGACGAGGAGCCGGCCCCGCGCAAGCAGCAGCCAGCCCCCGGAGGTGTTCCTGCTGCCGGCGGCATCGCCGCACGCGCCATGGCCGCGCGCGATCGCGCCCAGCCGCGCCCGGATTATCTCTCCGGCCTCAATCCGGAACAGGCGGAAGCCGTTGAGACGCTGGATGGTCCCGTGCTGGTTCTCGCCGGTGCGGGCACCGGCAAGACCCGGGTGCTCACCACCCGCATCGCCCACATCCTTTCCACCAACCGCGCCTTCCCTTCGCAGATCCTGTCGGTGACCTTCACCAACAAGGCCGCGCGCGAGATGAAGGAGCGCATTGGCGTGCTCGTCGGCCATGCGGTCGAAGGCATGCCCTGGCTCGGCACCTTCCACTCGATCGGCGTCAAGCTTCTGCGTCGCCATGCCGAACTTGTGGGCTTGCGCTCGGATTTCACCATTCTCGACACCGACGACGTCATCAGGCTGATCAAGCAGATCATCCAGGCCGAAGGTATCGACGACAAGCGCTGGCCGGCCAAGCAGTTCGCCGGCATGATCGACGGCTGGAAGAACAAGGGCCTCGATCCCGCCCAGATCCCCGAGGGCGACGCCCGCGCCTTTGCCAACGGCAAGGGCCGCGAACTTTACGCCGCCTACCAGAACCGGCTGTTGTCGCTGAATGCCTGCGACTTCGGCGATCTGTTGCTGCACCCGATCCGCATCTTCCGCATGCATGCGGACGTGCTAAAGGACTATCACGACAAGTTCCGCTACATCCTCGTCGACGAGTACCAGGACACCAACACCGCGCAGTACATGTGGCTGCGGCTTCTGGCCCAGCGCCCCAAGGGGGTGCCGCAAAACGTCTGCTGCGTCGGCGACGACGACCAGTCGATCTATGGCTGGCGTGGCGCGGAAGTGGACAATATCCTGCGCTTCGAAAAGGATTTCCCCGGTGCCAAGGTCATCAAGCTCGAGCGCAACTATCGCTCGACCGAACATATCCTGGGCGCTGCCGGCCACCTGATCGCCCACAACGAAGGCCGCCTCGGCAAGACGCTCTTTACCGACCGCACCAATCCGGATGACGAGAAGGTGCAGGTCCACGCCGCCTGGGACTCCGAGGAGGAAGCCCGCGCCGTCGGCGAGGAAATCGAGCAGCTGCAGCGCCAGAAGCACAATCTGAACGACATGGCGATCCTCGTGCGCGCCTCGTTCCAGATGCGCGAGTTCGAAGACCGCTTCGTCACGCTTGGCCTCAACTACCGCGTCATCGGTGGCCCGCGCTTCTACGAGCGCCTCGAAATCCGCGATGCCATGGCCTATTTCCGCCTCGTCTGCCAGCCGGCCGACGACCTCGCCTTCGAGCGCATCGTCAACACGCCGAAGCGCGGCCTTGGCGACACAACCGTGCGCACGCTGCACGACTACGCCCGCGCCCGCGATATCCCGATGCTGGCGGCGGCCTCCGAGATCATCGAGACCGACGAGCTGAAGCCGAAGGCGCGCAAGGCGCTGTTCGACGTCGTCACCGATTTCCGCCGCTGGCAGACCCTGCTCGAGACTACGGTTCACACCGAGCTTGCCGAGCAGATCCTCGAGGAAAGCGGCTACACCGACATGTGGAAGGCCGACAAGTCGGCCGAGGCCCCGGGGCGGCTGGAAAACCTAAAGGAACTCATCCGCTCGATGGAAGCCTTCGAGAGCCTGCGCGGCTTCCTCGAACACGTGGCGCTGGTCATGGATGCCGAGCAGAACGAGAACCTCGACGCCGTCTCGATCATGACGCTGCACTCGGCCAAGGGCCTGGAGTTCGACACCGTCTTCCTGCCCGGCTGGGAGGAAGGCCTCTTCCCGCACCAGCGCGCGCTCGACGAGGGCGGCCGCTCCGGCCTCGAGGAAGAACGGCGCCTTGCCTATGTCGGCATCACGCGGGCCAAGCACCGCTGTCACATCTGGTTCGTCTCCAACCGCCGCATCCACGGCCTCTGGCAGTCGACGATGCCGTCGCGCTTCCTTGAGGAGCTGCCGCTCGCCCATGTGGACGTCGCCGAAAACGAGCAGTCCTATGGCGGTTATGGCCGCGGCGGCTACGGCCAGTCGCGCTTCGACAAAGCCGATCCGTTCCAGAACACCTATTCGACCCCCGGCTGGAAGCGCGCCCAGCAGCACCGCTCCGACGCCACCCGCGACAACTGGGGCACCCGCTCCGGCCACGCGGTCGAGCGCATCGGCTACGGCGAAAGCGGCCCACGCGGCCGCACCATCGACGGTGAACTGGTGGCAAAATCGACAGCCACGGAACCTTCACGCTTCTCGGTCGGCGACCGCGTCTTCCACATGAAGTTCGGCAACGGCAACATTGCCGCGATTGAAGGCAACAAGCTCACCATCGACTTCGACCGCGCCGGCCAGAAGCGCGTGTTGGACGGGTTTGTCGAGAAGGCGTGAGGCGGACACACTGGACTGTCATTCGGCACTGGGGAACTGAGCGACGATGCGGTCCGTCTGTTTGGACAATGTAGACCCGACCTATAGAATCGACACATCCGGCACGACCGAGATCGGCAAGTCCTGGCCGAAGATCATCGCACAGGTGATCTTTTTCGTCGCCATGGCAGCGTTTTGCATCTTCATCACCCTCCATTGGTTCCGCACCGACGAGCGTTTCTCGTTGGTCGTCGGTATTGTCTGGAGCGCAGTCTCCCTTTGGATCCTGCTGGCGCTTCTGCGCCAGGCAGTTGGCCTCAAAGGCAGCTTGGTCACGCTTTCCCCCGAGGGACTGATCGACCGACGACTGTCGGATGACAGGATCCCCTGGCCAGCCATTGCCTCCATCAGCGTCGCCCGCCGTGGACTGATCGTGTGGCTCACGGCGGAAGCCGAAATGGCGCTGCCATCAAAGATCCGAAGGAAGACGTCGCGCACAGGCTTGAATTCCACGCCGACGTCGCTGTCCCTTTATTCAAACACGCTTGCCGTGGGACCCAGCCGCCTTCATGACGCGCTATCGCGTTATCACCAGAGATACGGCCTGAAAACCTGAGCCGGACGGAAGGAGGCAGAATGGATTTGTCGAGAAGGTTTGATACAAAACAAGCCCGCCAATAGGTGACAGTTGACCGTAGTTGAGAGAAACCACAACTTGGAACGTCGGCTTCTGATCGACACCTCCCGCACCGTTGAAATCAAGAAATCCTGGCCCAAGCTGATAGGCGTGCTCCTTGCCAGCGCAGCGCTGTCGGCGCTTTCCCTGGCAATTCTACTGAACTGGGTTGTCGAAGCGCCGACCGGTCGTTTGTTGTTCGCCGGCTATCTCGGTGCGGTAGCTTGGCCCATTGCATTTCTCGGTGTGTGGGTCCTCTACGCACCGATGCGACCCAACGTCATCGTGTTGTCGCCCGAAGGACTTTGTGACGCTCGATTGGCTCCGGGCATGATCCCATGGCCCGTGATCGTCAGTGTCAGCGCGGTCGAATACTACAAGCAAAAGATGCTCGTCCTGACACTTGATCCGACCTCCATCGGCCACCTGCACAGAAAAATCGGCACCAAGTTTCGCCGAAGCGGTATGTTTGGAACACCTAAAGGGCTCCTTGTGGTCTCGGCTGGGGTTGCCATTGCTTTCGACGAACTTCGCGAACTCGTCCTTGCCTATCATCGCGATCACGGCCCTACAGCACCGCTGTAGAGCCTGAACCGCCTCAGACCGCCTTCCGATAGACCAGAAACCCCGACTTATCCGCCACCTTGTCGTAGAGCGTCATCGCCGTCTCGTTGGTCTCGTGCGTCATCCAGTAGACGCGCGGCGCGCCGACGGCGCGTGCCGCCTCGTAGACGCCCTCGATCAACGCACGGCCGACGCCCTTGCCGCGGGCTTCCGCATTGGTGAAGAGGTCCTGCAGGTAGCAGTTCGGCTGGATCATCGTCGTGCTGCGGTGGAAGAGATAGTGCGTAAGCCCGATCAGCCGGCCATTACTTTCCGCCACCAGCGCATGCACTGGCTCGTAAGCGTCGAAGAAGCGCGACCAGGTCATGGCGGTGATTGCGGGGTCGAGCGCGGTTTCGCCGGAGCGGCCGTAGAATGCGTTGTAGCCGTCCCAGAGCGGCAGCCACTGCTCATAGTCGGTTCTGGCTATCGGGCGAATCAAAAGGGCGTCGGTCATGTTGGTTCCTGCTCGTTCGAGGCGAATGATGCTTACCGGACAGCATCCGGGATTTGCGCGCAAGGCGCATCTTTGCAACTGACTTTTCCCCCGATAATTGCGAACATTAAACGCGCCTAAAATGACCGGATTTTCAACGACCGAGGGCGGGCGATGAGATGTCTTGGACAAGCACGACACGCTGGCTGGCGGAATTGGGGCTGACGCAATCGCGGGAGGCAGACCGGCAAGGAATTATGGTGGCAAACCTTGCGGCAGCCGTGATCGCCGTTTCTTCAACCGGCTTTGCCATCTTCTATGCGCTTTACCAGGAGCCGAGCCTCAAGAAGCTGGTGGTCTGCAATGTGCTGCTCGCGGCAGCCGCCACCATGACGCCGCTCTGGCACCGGTTTGGCAAGATCGCGTCGGCCCTCTGGGAGTTCGCCATCTGCGCCGTGGCGCTTTCGGTCATCAGCGCCCATATCGGCGGACGGTCTGGCGTGCTGTTCAATCTGCTCGGCGTCACGCCCGTCGCCTTCGCAATTCTCGGGCTTGAGCACTGGAGGCTGGTCGCCTGCCTGGGTCTCGTCTCCGCCGCCACCATTGTCATCGGCATCGCCGCCTATCCGGAGCCGCAAGCCGGCGTCTACCAGGACGAGAGCTTCCTGCTCCTCATCAACACCTCGACCATGCTCACCGTCACCCTCCTGATGTTCGCCACGATGCACTACGCCCTGTCGCTGGCGCGCGAGGCGCAGATGCGGCTGAGCAACCTCATGCTGTCGATCATGCCTGCGGAAATCGTCGAGAAACTGCACAGCGACGACCACGCAGCGACCGTCAAGAAGTTCGACACGGCAACCGTGCTGCTCATTGATATCGTCCAGTTCGTCAGGCTTTCCAACGAGATCGGCCCGGAACGGACGGTTCAGCTGCTCGACGCCTTCTTCTCGGCCCTCGATGCGGCGTCGGCCCGCTACGGCGTGGAAAAGATCAAGACCATCGGCGATGCCTATCTTGCGGCGGCAGGCGTTCCAAGCGCCCATCCGAACGGGGTCGAGGCCGCCGCCAGCTTCGGCTTCACCGCCCTTGAAATCGCCGGCCATGTCGGCAGGGCGCATGGCGTTGCGCTTGAACTGCGGATCGGCATGGCGTCGGGAGCGGTGACGGCCGGCGTTCTCGGCCGCACCCGTTATGCCTATGACATCTGGGGCGCGCCGGTGAACCTTGCGGCAAGGCTCGAGGCGATCGGCCAGGCCGGATGCATCGTCACCACCCGCGAGGTCAAGGCGGTGCTCGAGGAGAAATTCACCTTCGAAGCCGGCGAACTCGCCAACATCAAGGGCTTCGGCAAGACCGAGACCTGGCGGATGACACAGCGCCGCTAGAGAAACACAGCGGCCCGACGCGGTGCCGCGCCCCTTCACCACCTGAGAGCGGGATGCCCTAGCCTTTGGTCATCGCCGCCGTGATTGCCTCGACGTCGGTCATGATCGCATCGCCCATGAAGACGATGTTGTCCATCGAGCGTTCGCCGGCCTCGTGGTGCCCTGCTCCGCAGGCGTCGCGCACGACGACGGGGACGAGCCCGAGATCGGTCGCGTGGCGCACGGTCGGGTCGATGCCGATCTCGGTGGCGATGCCGCAGATGGCAAAGGAGGTAAGCCCGAGATCGCGCAGGATCATCGCAAGCGGCGTGCCCTCGAAGGCCGAGAATGTGATCTTGTCGAGGATCGCTTCGTTCTCACGAGGAGCAAGCTCGGGCACAAGCTCGAAGCCCGGTGAGCCGCGCAGGAACCAGGGGTGGACCGCATCGGGGTCGTCGGTGCGCTGCCAGGCCATCGCCTGGCGCATCTGGAAGGCGCCCATCAACGGCTTCGGCATCGACAGATGCCGCAGGAAGATGACAGGAAATCCGCCCTTGCGTGCCGCCTCCAGCACTTTCAGCACTTCAGCAAGGATCGCCGGGCCCTGTCTGACCTGATTGGTGATCCCCACCTGCATGTCATAGACGACAAGCGCCATCCGGTCGGGACGGCAGAAATCTTCAAGCGTTCTGCCGATTTCCAGTTTCTTGGCCATGGCACCTCCTCAAGGCCGCCTCCTCCGGCGGCCGCTCCCGGCAACAACTCGCGCCGGGAATGTGGCGCGCGAACCCGGCGGTTGCAATACGGATCAGACAGCAAGGTGCAACTATTCGGATACGAAGCGACCACCCCCAACCGGCTCAGCCGGGTCGCTCCAGCAGCTCCGCCTTCCGCATCAGCGCCACCACCTCCTCGTCGCTCGTCTGCTCGAAGTCGCGGTAGTGCAGCCCGACGGCGCGGAATGCGAAGGGGGTGGCAAGGCAGACGATGCGGTCGACGGAGCCTTTGAGCACCGCAAGCTCGCTTTTCGGCGCCACCGGCACGGCAAGCACCAGCCGACGGACGCCCATGCGGCCGAGCGCCTTGATCGCCGCCCGCACCGTGCCGCCGGTGGCGATGCCGTCGTCGACGAGGATGACCTCGCGACCTTCGGGCGATATCGGTTTGCTGTCGCCGAAATAGAGCGCTCGGCGACGCAGGATCTCGGCGTGCTGACGCTCGGTCTCCGCTTCGACATAGCCTGCAGGCGGATGCACGAGCCGGATCGCCTCGCGGTTCAGCACCAGTTCGGGCACGTCGCCATCGACCAGCGCCCCAAGCCCGAACTCCAGATGTCCCGGTGCGCCGATCTTGCGCACGATCAGGATTTCAAGCGGCGCGCCGATGCGAACGGCAATTTCATAACCGACCGGCACGCCGCCGCGCGGCAGCGCCATCACCACCGGATCATCGAAGGCCTCGCCTTCGATCACGGTCGCGAGCTGCCGCCCGGCATCCGCCCTGTCTTCAAAGATCCATGCCCCCGTAAACACCCTTGTCTCTCCAAGGTTTGGCCCAGCCGGCCTCTCACTGCTCGACGACACCGAGCTCAACCTGGGCAGCGCGCCGCGACATCAAATCCGGCAGACGAGCCACGGTCGGTGGCTCGCTCTCGCAACCGCTGTTAACAACCGTGCCATTCCCGACCAATCGTTAAAATTGCAACGGATTTGGCCGGGTTTCGTTAAGGCGCCATCGCTACCAATTGGCATCTTACATTCTGGCTGAGACGCAAGCCGCCTTTGTTGATTTTAGCACGACAGGCCGTTTCGAAATGAGCTTTCTCCCTGCCATATCCATCATTGCCCTTTTGGCGATGCTGCCGGTCCTGATTTCACTGCGCGCCTCGATGGTCGAGGGCGGCACGGATTTTGCCGCTGCCTGCGCGATTGCGGCGGCAGCGACCCTCTTTCTGATGCTCTCCGAATTCCCCACGCTTCGGCTGCTCTTCCCGATCGGGGTGGCGCTCCTGGCGGGCGCCTGCGCGTTCATGCTGTCGGGCTTCCATCGGGCACTGGATGTTTCGAAACGCATATCGACGCTGTTGGTTGCCGCGGCATCGGTCGCGGTCCTGACGTTGCTGCTTGCAGCCTTCGGCGCCAGCAGCGTCACCCTGCATGCGCTATCGGCGATCGGTATTGCCGCCGCCTTCCTGTTGAACATCGCCGTCTGTTCGCAGCACCGGCGAAGCGCCCCTGGCCCTGTCGAGCGCCTCGTCGTCATCGCCCTTACGGCCGTCGGCTGCTCCGCGCTCATCGCCGTCACCCTACTGTCGCCTGTCGCCCACGCAACCGCCTCCACGCGGATCGAGCCTGTGAGCTGGGATATCGCCTGCGCGGCCATGCGGTATTTCTACCTGCCGGCCCTGTTCCTCGGCGTCATCCTGATGATCCAGAACCGGGTGATCACCGACCTCAAGAGCGCGATCGCGCGTGACGAATTGACCGGCGTGCTGTCACGCCGTGCCCTGCTCGATCTTGGGCAGCGCACCCTGGCCATGAGTTTTGCGCGGCAGCGGCCAGCCGCCTTCCTGCTGCTCGATCTCGATTACTTCAAGCAGATCAACGACCGCTATGGTCATGCCGTCGGCGATGCGGCTCTCGGCCATTTTGCCGGTACCGTCACCGCCTGTCTTGCCGGGCGCGGCACGCTCGGGCGCATCGGCGGCGAAGAGTTCGGCATCGTCCTGCCCAATCACTCGGAAAACGCAGCCTTTGCGCTTGCCGAGGAGATCGGCCGCACGGTGCGCGACACGCCGATCGGCCGTTTCGACCGTCCGATCCAGCTGACGGTCAGCATCGGCCTTGCCGAGGCGACCCCTGGCGATACGATCAGCGACGTCATGATCCGCGCCGACATGGCGCTTTACGACGCCAAGGCAGACGGACGCGACCGCTGCACGATTGCCGGGCGCTTCCAGCCCGACGCGAGCGCTCGGGCCCTTGCCGCCGCAGCAGCGCAGATGCGTGCCGCCGACGTCAGAGCCTTCGAGCCACAACTGCTGCGCGACGCCGGCTGAGGCCGGATCGCCGCCTTGTAAAGCCGCTTCCCGAACCTATGTGAACCTGGCTGCCCGACTTCTGGCCTCTTGCATCTCTGACGATGCAAGGACAGACAGTCATTCAGGTTTATACAGCCGCCTTGCGCCGCAGGCGCGGCGCTGACGGAGGACATTTCATGCTGCGTGCCATTCGTGCCGTCACCCTTGCCGGAGTTGCCGCCTTTGCGGTGGCCGCCCTTACGGCTGCCGCCCTGCCCGCCCGGGCCGAAACGGTCGGCGAGGTCGGCGTCGACTGGCTCGGAAACGACATCATGATCGATGCCGTCAGCGACCCCAAGATCAAGGGCATCACCTGTCACGTCACCTATTTCGACCGCAGCGTCATCGACCGGTTGAAAAACGGCAACTGGTTCGAGGACCCGTCCAACAACTCGATCGCCTGCCGACAGACCGGGCCGATCGAGATCGGCGACATCGAGCTTTCCAAGGAGGGAGAGGAGGTCTTTCGCGCCGGCCTGTCGCTCGTCTGGAAGAACCTGCTCGTGACGCGCATCTACGATCGCAAGAACGACACGTTGATCTATCTTGCCCATTCGCGGGAATTGACCGACGGCTCGGCCAAGATGTCGATCACGACCATCCCGCTCTACGGCCAGACTGTCACCTGGCAAAACGGCAAGCCGCAATAAGGAAGATTGTTTCCGGCGCTATCGCGCGAGGCGACCCTTGCCGAGGGTGAAGCGCCCGCCCATTCGTGGGCGCTTCCAAAGCCTCGTCGGAGCGAAACGAGGAATTAGGCCGGCGGGAGATCCGCCTGTTCCCCGCTCTTTCCGCCCTCAGGTGCACGCACATGAGGGCCGGATGCTTCAATAGTTCGTCGGCGGAACGATGCCCTGGTAGTAGTCGCCATCACCGCCCTGGTATCCACCGTAGGGATTGCGATCGCGATAGACCGGGGTCGGTGCGGACGTTCTGTTGATGCTGCCCGTCGACATCGTATCGACGTTAGCGGTCGGCCGCTTCATCGTCGGCATGGCCTTGTGCATGCTCTGTGTTCCGGGAGGATTGTTGACGTCGATGCCCGGGTAGTAGCTGTCGGCCAGAGCCGGCGAGGCCATAACCATCGTTACGGAGAGCGCGGCAATGAGTTTCCTTGCAGAGATTGTCATAGGTACAACTCCTGTTGCTACAGCGCCGCGCGCCTTACCGGACGCTCAAAGGTCGCCGTAGAGCTTTGAACTTCTGCATGCTTTTGTCCGTTGCTCGGCTACGATCAAAGGAAACATGCAGTAAGACCAGGCACCCGGCCTCCGTTCAGGCACCCGGCAACACCGGTAAAGTAGTACAAGTAACCCGCCCAGCCACTTGACGTTTTGTCACAATGGCATCGCCCAAGCGTGAAGTTCATTGCCGAAGTTTAACTTGACCGTCGACCTCCAGTACCGGCCGCGCAACATCTGATCATGCCAGAACGCAAAAGGCCCCGGCGCGCTGCGCCGGGGCCCTTGCAAACATAATGCGAAATGCTTCAGGCGGCCTGCGCCAGCTCGTCGGCAATGACCGTGTCGAGGTTGAGGAAGCAGACCATGGTCTTCTCCAGCGCGACGATGCCGCGGCAGAAGGCGCGCTGCGCTTCCGGAATGATTTCGGGCGCCGGCTGAAGGGCCTCGCTCTTGATCGTCATCATGTCGGAGACCTGCTCGACCAAGAGGCCGACCAGCTTGCCGGCGATGTCGGTGACGATGATCGCCGAGCGCTCGGAAGGCTCCGTCATCTTCATGCCGAGGCGGGCCGCCATGTCGATGACCGGGATCACCGCACCACGCAGGTTGATGAGGCCGAGCACGTAAGGCGGCGTGTGCGGCATCGGGGTGACCGGTGCCCAGCCGCGAATTTCGCGGATCGCCATGATGTCGATGCAGAATTCCTGGTCGCCGAGATGGAACGACACGATTTCGAGATAGGCACCGGACTGCTTGATTGCATTGGTCATGATCAGAATTCTTCCCAGTTCTCACCGGAGGCCGTCGTCGACGGCACCGAGCCCGGTTTGTTGCCGAATGCGCCCGCAAGCTTGCCCATCAGGGCTTTGGCGGGGGATGGAGTAGGAAACGAAGCCATTTTGGCAGAGCCGATCTTGCGCAGCGGTACTGCTTCGCTGGCGCCTCTCGGCGCCGGCCGCTGAGCGGAAGGCGGGGAAGCCGTTCGTGCCGGCGTAGGGGCTGCGGCCTTTGTCGATGGCGCGACCGGCGTCGGTGCGGCAGTCGGCATGGCGCGCTGCATCGAGTGTCCCTCGCGGAACTGGCCGACGAGATCCGTCAGGCGCTCGGCATCCTGCGCCAGCGTGTGGCTCGACGCATTGGTCTGCTCCACCATCGCGGCATTCTGCTGCGTCATCTGGTCGAGCTGGCCGACCGCGGTGCTGATTTCGCCGAGACCGGTCGACTGCTCGCGCGCCGCCATCACGATCGAGGTCATGAGTTCGTTGATGCGGGCCACATCGGTGCCGATCCGCCCCAGGGCGTCGCCCGTCGCCCGCACCAGCTTGACGCCGCTGCCGACCTCGGTGCCCGAGCGCGTGACCAGCGCCTTGATGTCCTTGGCGGCCCCTGCCGCGCGCTGCGCCAGTTCGCGCACTTCCTGTGCGACGACGGCAAAGCCCTTGCCGGCTTCGCCCGCCCGCGCCGCCTCGACGCCGGCGTTGAGCGCCAGGAGATTGGTCTGGAAGGCGATCTCGTCGATGACGTTGATGATCTTGCCGATCTCGTTCGAGGCGCCCTCGATGCGCGCCATGGCGGCGATCGCCTCGCCGACGATGCGGCCGGATTCCTCGGCATTGTCGCGCGTCTGGTCGACCATGCGGCTTGCCTCTTCGGCGCGCTGGGTCGCCGTGCGAACGGTCACGGTGATTTCGTCGAGCGCTGCCGAAGTCTGTTCGAGGGACGCGGCCTGCCGCTCGGTGCGGCGCGCCAGGTCGTCGGCGGCGGTGCGCATCTGCCGGCCGTTCGATTCGATCGAAAGCGCGTTTTCCTTGACGCTCGAAAGCACCACGCGCAGGCGCTCGACCGTCTGGTTGAAGTTCTGCCGGAGCTGGTCGAGATTGCCGTCGAAAGGCCGGTCGATGGCAACGGCAAGGTCGCCTTCGGCAAGCTGCGTCAGCGCGCGGCCGAGATTGTCGATCGCCGTCTGGATGCGGCGCACCGCTTCCTCGCGCTCGCTTTGCTGCAGTTCGCGTTCCCTTTCGATCTCGCGGCGGCTATGTGCCGCGCTCTGTTCCAGCGACTGTTTTTCGATCGCCGAAAGGCGGAAAAGGTCGACCGAGCGCGCCATCGCGCCGATCTCGTCACCACGGTCGAGCGCCTCGATTTTTGTCGCAAGCTCGCCCTTCTGGATCCGCTGCATGCCGTCGCTGAGGCCCTGGATGCCGCGGCGCAGCGTGCTGCCGTGGAACCAGAGCAGATAGAGCAGCGCCGCCATGGCCAGCAGGCCCGAGGCGAGTTGAAGCTGGAACGCCTGGTCTGAGGCAGAGCGCGCCTCGGCAACGCGTGTCTGCACCAGGGTGGTCGCCGCCTCGGAAAGGCTTGCCAGTGCGGTCGCGAGCCGATCACCGGCGCCGTCGATCGCGTCGTCGATCTTGCCGAACTCGCCGGCCGGCGCCTTGGCCTCGATCAGGGATTTGAGATCCGTGCCGACCGCCTGGCGCAGCTCGGCGACATCGGCATCGAACGTGGAAAGCACATCGCTGCGGCCAAGCAGCTCGGCGAGCGCCTTGATGCCGGCCGCCCTGGATTCGATCTGTTTCAGGATCTCGGCAATGCTGGCGGCGCGCGCCGGCTGCAGCACGCCTTCGTCGCGATCGACGATGCTGTCCATCGCATTGAGCACGAGATTGGTCGTCGCCAACCGGATTTCGTCGACCGTGGTCAATCCATTCTGCGCCGCGATCGCGCCCTGCAGGGCGTCGTTCGCCAGGCGGCCCTCATACCAGCCGACCCCGAGCACCGAGCCAAAACCGACAAAGGCCGCACCGGCAAGAGTGGCCAGCCGCTGGCTGACGGAGAGATTGCGCTTCAGGGAGACAGATGAGGCAGTCATAGGGAGTCCATGGTCACGGACCCGCAATAGGCGGATCCTCCTCGATCGATGCGGAAAAGCCGGGCCGATCAGACCGGATGACGCTCATGTCATGTCAGAGCGTGAACACTCTCCCCGCGTGGAAAAACACTGTCAAACAGACCTTAAACATTCGCTAAGGCAGGCCCTTGATCCCCATCGAAAGCGGTTATTTGCGTTATTGCGCATATTCTCTGCAAGCGTTGGTATTTCCGGTGTTTGCGGGCACAATCGATCAGAGCGCTTCGGCCGGGTTTTCCACCGTCGTGCAACGGCGCGACGGGACCACCGCGCCACCGCGAAAACCACGCAGCTTCCCCTCGCCGCCCGAACTGCTATGATGGCGCCATGAACACCAAGTCGCAGCGCTCGATCCGCCTTCCCCTTGCCGCAAGCCTTGCGGCCGCGATCGCGCTCGTCCTCGTGCTTGCCTTCCGCGGCTGGATGGAAAATGGCGCCGAGATGTTCCTGGCGCTCGCCCAGTCCGGGCTTTCCTGGTGTCTCTAGAACCGCCGCTTTCCTGAACCCGAGGACCAACCCTCTCGACGCGAGCAGGCATAGGACGTTCTTGAGTCTGCGGGCAGAAGATCTGCGGCAACGGGACGGGGGGCAGTCGTCAATCGGCCTCGCACAACCTGCGGCAATTGTCCCATTTGCGCGGGGTTCGTGAAGGCGGTATCAACGAGCGATCAACCGGACAGGGCCGTTTGGCCAAAACAGAATCGGCAGCACGCATGAAAACCATCCGCATCGTCCTTTGGGCCGCCGTCGTCGCCATGGCCGGCATTCTCGGCTGGCTGACCTATGAAATGACCCAGTCGAAGCAGGTGGCCACCGCCGGCCCCTTCGGCGTTCCCTTCACGCTCGTTGCCCAGGATGGCAAGGAGATCACCGAGAAGGCCTTCACCGGCAAACCGACGGCTCTCTTCTTCGGCTTCACCCATTGCCCGGAAGTCTGCCCGACGACGCTGTTCGAACTGAACGGCTGGCTGGAAAAGGTCGATCCCGAAGGCAACAAGCTGCAGGCCTATTTCATCACCGTCGATCCCGAGCGCGACACGCCGGAAATCCTCGGCCAGTACGTCTCCAACGTCTCCAAGCGCATCACCGGCATTTCCGGCCCGGCCGACAAGGTGATGGAGATGGTCAAGGGCTTCCGCGTCTATGCCAAGAAGGTGCCGACCGACCCTGCCAAACCGGACGGCGACTACACCATGGACCACAGCGCTTCCGTCTTCCTGCTCGATGCCGACGGCAAGTTCTCCGGCACGATCGCCTACGAGGAAAACCCGGAGACGGCGGTCAAGAAGCTGGAAAACCTGACGAAGGGCTAACGCCTTCACCACAAAGCACCTTTCGCAAGCGCCGGCCCCGCCCGGCGCTTTGCGTTTGCAGGGCAATCGTGATAGCGCACAGCGCAATATTTCGCCGCCGTCCAGTGCGCCGCCTTGCGGTTTGATGCAGACAGCGGATTTGCCAGCCGAAGGACAGAGCCTTGAGCGAGATCAGACTTTTCGTCACCACCACCGAGAAGCAGGCGGAAGCCGTGCTCGACCGCCTGAGTGCGGTCTTCGGCGAAGAGGATTTCGCCATCGGCACGACGGAAGTCGACGAGAAGCGCGATATCTGGGAAGCCTCCATCTACATGATGCGGGTTGACGAAGAGAGCGTGAACGAACGTCTGACCGACGCGCTTTCCGAGGATTTCGCCCACCTGCCGATCACCCGCGAAGTGCTGCCGGATATCGACTGGATTGCCAAGTCGCTCGAGGGTCTCGCGCCGGTGCGCGCCGGCCGCTTCGTCGTGCACGGCTCGCATGACCGCGACAAGGTGAGGACCGGCGAGATCGCGATCGAGATCGATGCCGGCCAGGCCTTCGGTACCGGCCATCACGGCACCACGGCGGGCTGCCTGGAAGTGCTTGCCTCGGTTGCCCGCACCCGCACCGTGAAGAACGTGCTCGACCTCGGCACCGGCAGCGGCGTGCTGGCGATTGCCGCCTGGAAGCTCATGCACGTGCCGGTGCTTGCCACCGACATCGACCCGATCGCCACGCGCGTGGCAGAGGACAACGCCCGCGCCAACGGCGTCGTCACCGGCATGACCTTTGCCACCGCCCCCGGCTTTCACTCGACTGCCTTCAGCTCCAACGGGCCGTTCGACCTGATTATCGCCAACATTCTGGCCCGCCCCCTGATGAAGATGGCGCCGCAGCTCGTCGCCAACCTCGCCCCCGGCGGCTCGGTGATCCTGTCGGGCATTCTCGCCTCACAGCGCTGGAAGGTGCTCGCCCACTACAACATCCAGCATCTGCGCCACGTGCGCACCATCTGGCGCAACGGCTGGGTGACGATCCACCTGGAGAAGTAGTCTCAAGCCCTCAGCTTGTGATCGGTGAAAGGCTCGTTGCGAAACCTTGAAGACCTGCGACCTGTCCGTCCCGGGCCTGTCTATTCGCACAGCGCGTCCGCGCTGTGAAACGACCTTCTGCCGGCAGAAGCGCGGGGCGGATACCGGCTTCGCGCGCAAAAGCCGAGCCCTGACAAAAAACGAACACGCTTCGCCGCCGAAAATCCAAACGCGCTCCGAAAACGAAAAGGCCGCCTCGTCCATCATGACGGGCGGCCTTTCGAAACTAAGGCGATGCCAGGGGCATCGCCTGCTGGCTGGCTTGTGACCAACCATGCCCGCGAGCCTGAGGAGGAGGAGTGCTCGAGCGGGCGTCTACCGTTCCGAAGCTGACCACCCTTGAGGGAGGAGGAGAACAGAGTGACCAACTATTCTCGGAACCGCAG
>JAESFW010000141.1_pt1 | contig 122745 bp, 119 predicted proteins | sample 9269481 | NCBI WGS metagenome assembly JAESFW01 (sample SAMN14515350, study PRJNA621654) | algae metagenome | isolation source: Lyngbya sp. HA4199-MV5 and co-occurring heterotrophs from soil with... | place: USA: Ahupuaa O Kahana State Park, Hawaii | collected 2009-07-21 | reverse complement strand
GACATCCAGGTCTTCAACACCGAGCATCTCTCGCCGCTGTTTGAACGGGTCATCGTGGCATCGGGCACTTCCAACCGCCAGACCAAGGCGCTGGCTGCCAGCGTGCGCGATGCGGTGAAGGACGCCGGTTTCGCCAAGCCACGCATCGAAGGCGAGGACAACGGCGAGTGGATCATCGTGGACTGCGGCGCCGCCGTGGCGCACATCATGCAGCCCGCCATCCGCCAGTACTACCGCCTGGAAGAACTGTGGGGCGAAGTGCCCGTGCGCATGAAGCTCGGCGCCGCCAAGCCGGCAGTGGCTGCTTCCGCTGCGGCCGAGAAGAAAAAGAAGCCGGTCGGCAAGACGGCGAAGCCTGCCGAGGCCGCTGCGGCCCCGGCCGCGAAGAAGGCTGCGCCGGCCAAGAAGGCTGCAGCCAAGGCGCCCGCCAAGTCTGCCGCTGGTGCTGCTGCCAAGAAGCCGGCCGCCAAGAAGGCGCCGATCAAGACCATCGTGGTCAAGCCCTCGACCCCGCGCAAGCCGGCCGCCAAGGCTGCTGGCAAGACGGCGGCGGCCAAGCCCGCTGCGGCCAAGAAGGCGCCTGCCAAGAAGGCCCCGGGCCGCAGCAAGTAAGCAGGCCAGTGCAGGGCGCACGAGCGCCCCTGGCTTTTTTGAACCACTGCCATTGCCATGAAGCTGTTGATCGTGGCCGTGGGCCAGCGCGTGCCCGACTGGGCGCAGACCGCCTACGACGACTATGCCAAGCGCTTTCCGCCCGAGCTCAAGGTCGAGCTCAAGGCGGTGAAGACCGAGCCGCGCGGCTCCAAGACCCTGGAGACGCTGTACGCCGCCGAGCGCGAGCGCATCGAAGCCGCCATTCCGCGCGGCACCCGCGTGGTGGCGCTCGACGAACGTGGCACCAACCTCACCACCAAGGCCTTGGCCGAAAGGCTCAAGGGCTGGCAGCTGGGCGGGGACGATGTGGCCCTCATCATCGGCGGCCCCGACGGGCTGGACCCGGCGTTTCGCCAGGCCGCGCACGAGCGCATCCGCCTGTCCGATCTGACCCTGCCGCACGCCATGGTGCGGGTGCTGCTCATCGAGCAGCTGTACCGCGCCTGGTCGGTGAACGCAGGCCACCCTTACCACCGCGAATAGTGCCTGATTGGCGACCGGTGGCGTAGCAAACGGTAAGAGGCGCGTGGGATCGTGTGCCGGTTCTTGGTTATGCTCCATGCACCATGCCGGACTTCATCTACCTCGCCTCCCAAAGCCCCCGCCGCCGCCAGTTGCTCGACCAGTTGGGTGTGCGCCATGAGCTGCTCGTACCCAATGTGGACGGCGACACGGGCGAGGATGCCGAGGCCATCGAAGAGGTGCTCCCCGGCGAGGTGCCCACGGCCTATGTGCAGCGCGTGACCGGGCTCAAGCTCGACGCCGCCATGGCGCGCCGCGCGCGCCGGGGGCTGCCCGAGGCGCCCATCCTGTGCTCCGACACCACGGTGGCCCTGGGCCGTGCCATCTATGGCAAGCCCGACGATGCCGCGCACGCCGCGCGCATGCTGAGCGAGCTCGCGGGGCGCACACACCGCGTGCTCACCGCCGTGGCGCTGCAGATGGGCACGCGCCGCGTGGCGGCCCTGTCGGTGTCGCGGGTGACGTTTGCGGCACTCACGCCGCAGCAGGTCGATGACTACGTGGCCACTGGCGAACCCCTGGGCAAGGCCGGCGCCTATGGCGTGCAAGGCAGGGCGGCAGCCTTCATTCCTCAGCTGAGCGGCAGTTATTCGGGCATCATGGGCCTGCCAATGTACGAAACCGCGCAATTGCTGCGCGCTGCCGGCTTTGCCGTTTGAAGAACAACAAAAAGCGTTGACGACCATGCAACAAGACATCCTCATCAACTGGTCGCCCCAGGAGACACGCGTCGCCATCGTCGAGCACGGTGCCGTGCAGGAGCTGCACATCGAGCGCACGCTGGAGCGTGGGCTGGTGGGCAACGTCTACCTGGGCAAGGTTTCGCGCGTGCTGCCAGGCATGCAATCGGCCTTCATCGACATCGGTCTGGAGCGCGCCGCTTTTTTGCACGTGGCCGACGTCTGGCAGCGCCAGCCCGACGGCGAGCCACCCGCGTTCGCGCGCAAGGGCGAGCCGCCGGTGCCCATCGAAAAGCAGGTGTTCGAGGGCCAGTCGCTCATGGTGCAGGTCATCAAGGACCCGATTGGCACCAAGGGCGCGCGCCTGTCCACCCAGATCAGCATCGCGGGGCGCCTGCTGGTGTTCCTGCCGCAGGACGACCATGTGGGCGTGTCGCAGAAAATCCCTTCGGCCGAGCGCGATGCCTTGCGCGCCCGCCTGCAGGCCCTGGTAGGCGACAAGGCCTCGGGCGGTGGCGGCGGCTTTATCCTGCGCACCAATGGCGAGGACTCGACCGACGCCGAGCTGGCCGAAGACATCGCCTACCTGCGCAAGACCTGGGCGCGCATCAAGGAGGCCTCGCTCAAGCTGCCGCCCATGTCGTTGCTGCACCAGGACCTCGACCTGCTGCAGCGCGTGCTGCGCGACCTGGTGGGCGACCATACGCAGACCATCCGCCTCGATTCGCTGGAGCAGTTCCAGCGCCTGCGCGCCTTCGGGCAGGAATTCATGCCCGCCGCCGCGCCCAAGCTGCAGCACTACAAGGGCGAGCGGCCGATCTTCGACCTGTACTCCATCGACGAAGAGGTGGCCAAGGCCCTGGGCCGCCGCGTGGACCTCAAGTCGGGCGGCTACCTCATCGTGGACCAGACCGAGGCGCTCACCACCATCGATGTGAACACCGGCGGCTACGTAGGCGCGCGCAATTTCGACGACACCATCTTCAAGACCAACCTGGAAGCGGCCCAGGCCATCGCCCGCCAGCTGCGCCTGCGCAACCTGGGGGGCATCATCATCGTGGACTTCATCGACATGGTGCAGGTGGGCCACCAGGAGGCCGTGCTCAGCGAGTTCCGAAAGCAGCTCGGGCGCGACCGTGTCAAGACCATGGCCGGCGGCTTCTCGCAGCTGGGCCTGGTGGAGATGACGCGCAAGCGCACCCGGGAATCGCTGGCCCACATGCTCTGCGAGCCCTGCGAGGCCTGCCAGGGCAAGGGCAGCGTGAAGACCGCGCGCAGCGTGTGCTACGACATCCTGCGCGAGATCCTGCGCGAGGCGCGCCAGTTCAACCCGCGCGAGTTCCGCGTGGTCGCCTCGGCGCGCGTGGTGGAGCTGTTCCTCGATGAGGAAAGCCAGCACCTGGCAGGCCTGTCGGACTTCATCCGCAAGCCCATCTCGCTGCAGGCCGAGAGTGCCATGGGGCAGGAGCAGTACGACATCGTGCTGCTGTGAGCGCAGGGGGGCGCGGACCAGTGTCCGCTCCTGTTCCTTCGCTGCCGAACGGTCTTGCCAGGGACTCGCGTGCCGGGTGGCCCGTCAACCATCACAACAATCAGGGAGTCGTCGTCATGCCAGTGTTGCGCATCGGAATCTTGGTGCTTGTTCTTGGGTTGGTCGCGTGCAGGCACCGCGTGCCGCAGACGGTCTCCCGCATGCCCCCTGCGCCCGCAACGCCGACGTCCCCCGCCGCGGCCCCGAAGCCCTCGGTGCAAGCCCAGCTCGAAGCGCTGCGGCGCATGCATGCCGACGGATTGATCACCCAGCAGGAGTACGACACCAAGCGCAAGAAGGTCCTCGAAGGACTTTGACCGCCTGCTATATCTCGTCGACGGTCTTCTTTCGCTTGTCTTCGTACTCTTCCGGGGTGATGAGCTTGCTGTCGAGCAGGGTCTTCAATTGGCGCAGGCGCGCCTCTGCCGATGAAGGCGTGGTGTTGGCGCTGACCGCAGGGGCTTGCATGCGGGCGGCCACCGGTTGCGTGCCCGCGGGGGCTGCCACGAACGCCGGAAGCTCAGGCAGTTTGCCCTGGATGCTGGGCCGGGTGACCATGGCAGAGAGCGAGGCGACCGTCTGGCGCCCCCAGGCTTCTGCGGCAGGTGCCGAGCCTGCATCCCCAGCGAAGTACACATTGAGCCTGAAATAGTCGCCCTGGTGGTGCTTGGTGTAGAACACCCGCAGCATCGAGTTGGGGAGCACGTACCCGTTGTCCTGGGCCCAGCGCACCAGCTCCTTGTGGGTGGAGCTGGCGGCATCGAAAGTGCCTGCGGCCTGGTTGGCAACGACAAAGCACTCGGGCATGTTCACGGTCTGCTTGAGCGTGCTTTTGACAATGAAGGACGTCTCTTCCTTGCACGGATCATCTCTCCACCGCGTGACGTAGTAAAAACTGCGTGCGGGCGCTCTGAAGACGACGATGGCTGAGAGAGTCTTGTCGCGGATCTGAACAGCGGCAAACCGGTGCCGCGGTGGGGAATCTGAATTGGTCTGGATTCGACCGTTCTCCTCCGTCTTGGCGGGCAGGGTCCATTCGCCTGCGGGGAGCTGCATCGACAATTTGCCGATGGTCAGCGTGTGGTCGGCAATTGACTGCCCCACCACTGCATCCTTGAATTCGATGGCGTGTGCTGCGGAAAACTGAGCAGCCAGTACGATGGCAGCACCGAAGGCAAGACGGGGGTTTTTCATGCGGGCAAGTCTACCGCCAGACCCTGCGATGGCCTTTGCCGATCTTCAAGGAGACAACGATGTGGGTCTGCATTCACCCGGAGTACCGCCCATGGCACTGATCGAACAACGCCTCGCGCAACTCGGGCTTCGCCTGCCGGCGCCGATCCAGCCCCCGCCGGGCGTCACCCTGCCGTTTGCCTTCGTGCAGGTCCAGGGCACGCGGGTGCTGTTCTCCGGCCACGGGCCCTTGAACGACGATGGTTCGGTCGCTGGGCCGCTGGGCAAGCTGGGCCAGGACCTGAGCGTCGAGCAGGGCTATGCGCAGGCGCAGAGGGTGGCGCTGGCGGTGCTGGGGAGCCTGAAGCGGGCCATCGGCGATCTGAACCGGATCGCAGCCTGGACACGCGTCTTCGGCATGGTGAACTGCACGCCCGACTTCACGGCGCAGCCCGCGGTCATCAACGGCTTTTCGCACCTCATCCTGGAGCTGTATGGCGAAGACCGGGGCATGCACACGCGCAGTGCGGTGGGCATGGCGGCGTTGCCGTTCAACATCCCGGTCGAGGTCGAAGGGGAGGTGCTGCTGCATGGCTGATGGACGTGGACCGGGATGCGCCATCTGCTGCAATCCATCTCGATGACCGAACGCCTGTTCCTGCGCCTCGATGGGGACGCTTCGCACGGTCCCGAGACGACGGTACCGGCCAATACGCTGCGCTCCTTTGCCGCTGGCGAGCGGCTGGCGGGGCATGTCGCGCAGATCCTGGTGTACCGGGAGACCTTTTCCGATGGCGCCGAGGTGACCGAACGCGTGCTGCCCGACGGTGCCGTGGGTCTGGCGATCCACTTCGCTGACGGTACGCCAGGCGAGCACCAGGGCGGTGTGGCCATGGGGGCCGCGACGGCCCCCGTGCAGCTGCGCTGGCGCCGCAGCCGTGTGCACAGCTTCTCGGTGGCGCTGCGCCCGGGCGCGGCGTCGGCCTTGCTCGGGGTGCCGGCCGGGGAATTGCAGGGCATGGCGGTACCGCTGGAGGCGCTGTGGGGCCGGGCCTTCGCGCAGTTGCGCGAGCGCATGGCCGAACAGCCGGACGATGCAGCGCGGGTGGGCGTGCTGCGGGCGGCGCTGGAGCAGCGCCTTGCGCGCGCCGCGCGGGCCGCCGACCCCTGCGCCGTGCAGGCCGCAGCATTGCTGAGCGCTTCGGCGGGCCGGATGAAGCCCCGGGAGGCCGCTGGCGCCGTGGGCCTGGGCGAGCGGCGCCTGCAGCAGATCTTCCGTGCCGAGATCGGAATGGCGCCCAAGGCCTGGAGCCGGATCGCGCGCCTGCACGCCTGCCTGCGCGCCTTGCGCAGCAGGGAGCCGGTGCCGTCCTGGGCTGCACTGGCAGTGGACGGCGGCTTCTACGATCAGGCCCACCTGGCCAACGAGTTCCGTGCGCTCTGCGGGATGTCGCCCACCGAATTCCTGGCACGTCGCGTCCCCGCTTCGCATTCTTCCAAGACCTGACCGTCAATGGGCAGTACTGTCGCGTCTGGATCGACAAAGGACAGACCCATGGAACCCCAATTTGCAAATTCCCTGGCCGGCAAGGTCGCCCTCGTGGCCGGCGCCACCCGGGGCGCAGGCCGCGGCATTGCCGTGCAGCTCGGTGCCGCCGGAGCCACCGTCTACGTGACCGGCCGCAGCTCGGGCGCGCAACGTTCGGAGATGGACCGGCCCGAGACCATCGAGGAAACGGCCGCGCTCGTGGACCAGGCCGGCGGCAGAGGCATTCCCATGCGGGTGGACCACCTGGTGCCGGACGAGGTGCGCGCGCTGGTGGCTCGCATCGAACGCGAGCAGGGCGCATTGCACCTCTTGGTCAACGACATTTTCGGTGCCACCCACATCGAATGGAACAAGGCGGTGTGGGAGTCCGACCTCGACTATGGCCTGCACACGCTGCGCCTGGCGGTGGACACGCATGCCATCACCAGCCATTTCGCCATTCCGCTGTTGCTGAAAGCGCCGGGCGGCCTGGTGGTGGAGATCAACGACGGCACGGCCGAATACAACGGCACGCGCTACCGCAATTCCTTCTTCTACGACATTGCCAAGGCCGCGGTGCTGCGCATGGGCTTTGCGCTCGGGCACGAACTGGCGCCGCACGGCGCCACTGCGCTGTCGCTCACGCCGGGATGGCTGCGCTCGGAGGTCATGCTGGAGACCTTCGGTGTCACCGAGGCCACCTGGCGCGATGCGATCAGCCGGGTGCCGGGCTTTGCGGTGGCCGAGAGCCCGGCCTATGTCGGGCGGGCCGTGGTGGCCCTGGCCCGGGACCCGCAGGTGGCGCGCTGGAAGGGGCAGTCGCTGTCCAGCGGGCAACTGGCACGCGTCTATGGCTTCACAGATCTGGACGGCAGCCAGCCCGATGCCTGGGGCCATATCCTGGCAGAAGAGGCTGCGGGCGGGCTCGTGGATGTGGCGGGTTACCGTTGAGGCGCGGGCATTGCCTGCAAATCAGTTATCCATTGCGCTGCGCGCTACCCGCGACGCATGAAACTGGCGCGCCCTAGGCCAGTGCCCCCGCGCAAGGGCCGCCCCGCCGCGTTGGGGGCGTCCCCCTCCCAGATTGCGGAGCAATATGAGAGAGGGGTGAAGGCGCGAAGCGACTCAGGGGGTGCTTCATTTCACAGCTTGCGCAACCGCTCCAGCGCGGCGCGCAGCGTGTCGTCCTTTTTCGCAAAACAAAAGCGCACCACGCGCTGATCGAAGCCGTCGCCATAGAAGGCCGACAGCGGGATCGCGGCCACGCCGATCTCGCGCGTGAGCCACTGGCAGAAGTCCGACTCATTGAGGTCGCTCACGGCCGAGATGTCCACGCACTGGAAGTAGCTGCCCGTGCTGGGCATCAGCTTCAGGCGCGAGCCGGCCAGGCCCTCGCGGAACAGGTCGCGCTTGGCCTGGTAGAAGGCGGGCAACTGCAGGTAGGGTGCGGGGTCCTTGAGGTAGGAGGCCAGGCCGTGCTGCACGGGGGTGTTCACGGTGAACACGTTGAACTGGTGCACCTTGCGGAACTCGGCGGTCAGCGCGGCGGGTGCGGCCACGGTGCCCACCTTCCAGCCCGTGACGTGGAAGGTCTTGCCGAAGCTCGAGACGATGAAGGCGCGCGCCGCCAGGCCGGCAAAGCGCGCCGCGCTCTGGTGCTGGCCGCCGTCGAACACCATGTGCTCGTAGACCTCGTCACTGATGAGCAGGATGTCGGTAGGCGCCAGCAGGTCCTGCAGGGCCTGCATGTCCTCGGCGCTCCAGACGGTGGCGCTGGGGTTGTGCGGGCTGTTGATCAGGATGGCTCGGGTGTGCGGCGTGATGGCAGCGCTGATCTTGCCGAAGTCGGGGCGGAAGCTGCCGGGCGTGAGCGGCACGCGAACCGCGCGGCCGCCGGCCAGCTCGATGTTGGGCACATAGCTGTCGTAGCAGGGGTCGAGCACGATGACCTCGTCGCCCGGGTGCACCACGGCCAGGATGGCGGTGATGATGGCCTGTGTGGCGCCTGCCGTGATGGTGATCTCGCTCGCCGGGTCGTAGCGGCGGCCATGCAGGGCCTCGATCTTGGCCGACACGGCTTCGCGCAGTGCGGGCACACCGGTCATGGGCGGGTACTGGTTGTGGCCGGCCTGCATGGCGGCGGTGACGGCATCGACCAACGCGGGGTCGCAGGCAAAGTCCGGAAAGCCCTGGCCGAGGTTCACGGCGTTGTGCTCGGCCGCCAGGGCCGACATCACGGTGAAGATGGTGGTGCCCACCTGGGGCAGTTTGCTGGCAAGCGCTGGGGTGCGTGCGGTGGCGGTTGCGGAGGTCATGGAATGCTCGAAGAAGGAGGAGGGCGGGGAGGCCGGCGATCGCGCCGGCGGCTCACAATTCGTAGTCGTTGACGTGGCCGCTCATGGCGCGGGCAATCAGCTCGCGGCTCAGGCGGTCGCTCAGCAGTTCTGCAAACTTGTACACGAAGTTGCGCAGGTAGGCGCCGCGCTTGAAGGCCACGCGCGCCACGCTCTGGCCGAACAGGTGGCCCACGGGGCGCACCACCAGGTCGCCCACGGGGTCGTCGCGCATGGCCATCTCGGCCACGATGCCGATCCCCAGGCCCAGGCGCACATAGGTCTTGATCACGTCCGAGTCGATGGCCTCCAGGGCGATGCGCGGCTGCAGGCGGCGCGCGGCGAAGGCATGGTCGATCTTGCCGCGCCCGGTGAACGAGGGGTGGTAGGTGATGAGCGCCTCGTGCGCGATGTCGTCGAGGCCGATGCGCTCCTTCTGCGCTAGCGTATGGCCGGGCGGCAGCACCAGCACGTGTTCCCACTCGTAGCAGGGCAGGGTCACGAGCTCGGGGTAGTCGGCCAGCGATTCGGTGGCCATGCCGATCTCGGCCACCTCGTCGATGATCATGCGCGCCACCTGGTCGGGCGTGGCCTGGTGCAGGCTGATGTTGACTTTGGGGTAGGCCTCGCGCAGGCGCGCCACGGGCACGGGCAGCACGTAGCGGGCCTGGGTGTGGGTGGTGGCAATGCTCAGCGTGCCGTTGTCCTGGGCGCTGAACTGCTCGCCGATGCGCTTCAAGTTGCCCACCTCGCGCATGATGACCTCGATGCTCTTGAGTACATGCTGGCCCGGCTCGGTGATGCGCTTGAGGCGCTTGCCGTGGCGCGCGAAGATGTCCACGCCCAGTTCTTCCTCCAGCTCGATGATGGCCTTGGAGACGCCCGGCTGCGAGGTGTGCAGGGCCTTGGCGGCTTCGGTCAGGTTCAGGTTGCGCCGGGCAGCCTCCTGGACAAAGCGGAATTGGTGCAGATTCATATCCGATATCGCCTAAAGAGTTGCATCATTATGCTGCAAACATCTAAGGAATCGGGGTGCACCCGAAGAAAAATCAGGCGGCAGGCCGTTCGCAGGCGATCTCGGCCATCAGGGCCGTCATGCGCGGGTCTTCGCCCACCGCCGCCTGCACGGTGAGGCGCACCGAAGGGTGGCGGGCGCGCAACTGCTGCACCAGCACCGGCAGGTCTTCGCGCGCATGCTTGCCGGTGCCCAGGAACATGGGCACCACGGTGACCTCGCGGGCGCCCTGGTCGACCAGCTGGGCCACTGCGTCGGGCAGGGTGGGCGGGCACAGCTCCAGGTAGGCGCAGGCCACGGGCCGGTCGGGGTGCTGCTGCGCGATGCGGGCGGCCACCGCCTCCATGGGGGCGCGCCACAGCGGGTCGCGCGAGCCGTGGGCGAACAGGACGATGGCGTGGTCGGGCATGGCCTGGGCTACCGTCTCAGCACCAGCCAGCCAAAGGCGCCCAGCGACAGCAGTGAATAGATGATTCCGGGTGCCGCCGCCGTGAGCCAGGGCGACCAGTTCTGCAGGTTGCCCGCGTAGCCGAAGACGTTGTTGAGCAAAAAGAAGCTGATGCCGGCCATGACGCCGCCGAACACATAGCCCGCAATGCCGCCCGAGCGGAAGTGCAGGTAGGCGAAGGGCAGGGCGAGCACCACCATCACCAGGCAGGACAGGGGGTAGAACACCTTGCGCCAGAACTCGATCTCGTAGCGCTGGGCCGACTGGCCATTGCTGTCCAGATGGCGGATGTACTGGAACAGGTCCACCGTGGCCATGCGGTCGGGCTTGAGCAGCGAGGCGGCCACCATGTCGGCGCTGATGCGCGTGGGCCATTGCAGCGTGGGGGCGTTCAGCCGGTCCACGCGGGCCTGGTCTTCGCCGCGCTGCAGAAAGCTGCTGCGCTGCACGTCGGTGAGGTCCCAGGCGCCGCCGTCGCCAAAGCGCCCCGAGGCGGCGCGGGTCTGCGAGGCCAGCAGGCCCTTGGCGTCGAACTCGAAGATGCGGATGTCGAGCATGCCGCCATCGGGCGTGAGGGCGCGCACGTTCACCGCATAGGAGTGGTCGTCCTGGCGCTCCTTGAGCCAGGCGCCCGTGGCGCCCGAGGTCAGCCGGCCCAGGTGGCGCACCTTGATCAGCTGCGCCGCCTTGTCGCTCAGGGGGGCGATGTAGTCGCCCACGGCGAAGGTCAGCACCACGAATGCCCCGCCCAATGTGAGCAGGGTGCGCATGGCGCGCCAGGGGCCCATGCCGCTGGTGCGCATGATGGTGAACTCGGAACTCTGCGCCAGGCGCGCCATCACGAAGATGGTGCCGATCAGCACCGTGATGGGCAGCAGCTCGTACAGGTGGCTCGGGATGCTCAGCAGCACGAACAGCATGGCGTGCGAGAGCTGGTAGCCCTGGGGGCCGGTGCGGCCCACCCAGCGCAGTTCATCGACCAGGTCGAAGAAGAAGAACAGGGCCAGGAAGCCGATGGTGACGTAGGCCACCGCGAAGAAGGCCTCGCGGTGGATCAGGCGGCGTATGGTTTTCATGCGGGGCTCCGGCGCTGCCACAGGCGGCGCAGGCTCCAGTTGTTGTGGCGTGCGGTGAGCACCAGCAGCGAGAAGGCCAGGGTGCCGCCGTGCAGCATGAGCATGAAGCTGCCGAGGCCCAGGCGCCCGGCACCGACCCAACTCGTGCCCAGGGTCATGAGGTTGTAGTAGACGATGAAGGCGAACAGGGCGAACACCAGGCTGGTGCTGCGCCCGGCGCGCGGGTTGACGGTGGCCACGGCCAGGCCCAGCACCACGAAGTTGAGTGCCGCCAGCGCCAGACCGACGCGCCAGCCCAGCTCGGCCCGGTAGGCGGGCAGGGGCTGCATCAGCAGCTCGTGGGTGGCGCGGGTCTTGACCGAGAGCTCCTCGGCCGAGCCGGAGGGGGCCGAGCCGATGCGCGTGGTGTATTCCTCGAACTCGCTGATCTTCAGGCCCGGCTTGTCGTGCTCGGTCTCCAGGCGCTGGCCCTGGACCAGGGTGGCGATGCGCTCGCCGTCCTTGGTCTCCAGGCGCGCGCTGCGCGCGGAGGTGACGGTCTCCTTCTTGGCCACGTTGGTGGCGATGAAGATGTTGTTGCCCGCCAGGTTATCGGGGCTGTCCTTGTCGATGAAGAACACGCGGCTGCCGTTGGCCGATTCCTGGAACTCACCGGGGGCGATACGGTCGATGTCGCTGCGCTGCTCGTAGCGGGTCTTGAGCTCCTGGATCTGCGTGTTGGCCCAGGGCCACACCAGCAGCGAGAGCACGGCGATCACCAGCATGGAGGGCCAGGCGAAGCGCAGCAGCGGGCGCAGCAGGCTGGTCAGGCCGCGGCCGCTGGCGAACCAGATCACCATCTCGCTGTCGCGGTACATGCGCGAGAGCGTGCTGACCACGGCGACGAACAGGCTCAGCGTCAAAATGGTGGACAGCTGGCCCAGCACGGTGAAGCCCATGACCAGCATCACGTCGGACGGGCTCACGCTGCCGCGCGAGGCCTGGCCCAGGGTACGGATGAGCATCATGGTCATCACCACGGTGACCAGCACCACCAGCGTGGCCCCGAAGCTGCGCGCCAGCTCCTTGCGGATGGATGAATCGAATAACATTGGCTCTAAGGAAAACACCGATTATGAACTTTGATCTGAAGACCCTTGAGTTGCCGGCAGCTGCCACCGAGAAATGCGACCTGCTGGTCGTGTTGGTTCCGGAGGGCTTCAAGCCCGGGCGCGATGCCCTGTCCACGCTGGCGGCCCTGGCGCTCAAGCAGGGGGATTTCTCTGCCAAACCCGGCAAGAGCCTGCCGCTGTACCAGGTGCCCGCCGTGGCAGCGCGCCGCGTGCTGCTGCTGGGCGTGGGCGATGGCTCGGCCCGTTCTGTGCGCCAGGCCCTGGGCGCCACCGGTGCGGCGCTCAAGGCGCCCCAGACCAAGCGCGTGGTGCTGTGCTTTGCCGGCAGCGCCCAGGCCGATGCGGTGTGCGCCGCGGTGCAGGCCGTGGCCGATGCGAGCTATGTCTACACCACCACCAAGCCCAAGGCCGAGGCACGCAGCCTGGCCCGCGTGGTCGTGGGCGTGCCCGACCCGTCCGAGGTGCGCGTGGCCTTCTACCAGGGCGTGGCCCTGGTCGAGGGCGTGGAGTTCGCCCGCGAATGGGGCAACCGCCCGGCCAACCATGCCACGCCCACCATGCTGGCCAATGCCGCCAAGACCCTGGCCAAGCAGCCGCGCATCCAGTGCAAGGTGATGGGCCCGTCCGAGGTCGAGCGCCTGGGCATGGGCTCCTTCATGGCGGTGGCCAAGGGCTCGGAAGAGCCGTTGCGCTTCATCGAGCTGCGCTACAGCGGCGGCGCCAAGGACCAGGCCCCCGTGGTGCTGGTGGGCAAGGGCATCACCTTCGATACGGGCGGCATCTCCATCAAGCCAGCGGCCGAGATGGACGAGATGAAGTTCGACATGTGCGGTGCCGCCAGCGTGCTGGGCGTGTTCCGCGCGCTGGCCGAGCTGCAGCCTGCGATCAACGTGGTGGGCCTGATCCCCGCCTGCGAGAACATGCCCGATGGCCGCTCGGTCAAGCCGGGCGATGTGGTCACGAGCATGAGCGGCCAGACCATCGAGGTGCTCAACACCGATGCCGAGGGCCGGCTGATCCTGTGCGACGCGCTGACCTATGCCGCGCGCTTCAAGCCCGCGGCGGTGGTGGACATCGCCACGCTCACGGGCGCCTGCGTGATCGCGCTGGGTGGTGTGCGCAGCGGCCTGTTTTCCAACAACGACGGCCTGGCGCAGGCGCTGCAGGCGGCAGGCGAGTCGGCGCAGGACCCGTGCTGGCGCATGCCCCTGGATGACGACTATGCCGACGGCCTCAAGAGCAACTTTGCCGACATGGGCAATGTGGCCGGCCGTGCCGGTGGCGCCATCACGGCGGCCAAGTTTTTGCAGAAGTTCGTGGGCGACATGCCCTGGGCGCACCTGGACATCGCCGGTACTGCCTGGAAGGGCGGGGCAGCCAAGGGCTCCACGGGCCGCCCTGTGGGCCTGCTGGTGCAGTACCTGCTGGACCGGGAGAGCGACGCCGCGTCGGCTGCCAAGCCCGCCGCCAAGCGCGCCCGCGCCAAGGCCGCCTGAGGCACGATGACCGAGGTCGCCTTCCATTTCAACGCACCGGACAAGGTGGCCTATGCCTGCCGGTTTGCGCGCAAGGTGCTGCGCAGCGATGCCCGCCTGGTGATCACCGGCCCGGCCCCCGTGCTCGCGGCGCTGGACCGGCAGATGTGGAGCATGGCGCCGCAGGACTTCGTCGCGCACTGCACCGATGCGGCCGACGAGGACCTGCGCCTGGCCTCGCCGGTGCTGCTCACCTCCGATGTGCAGGGCGCGCCGCACCACGAAGTGCTGCTCAACCTGGGCGCCGACGTGCCCGAGGGCTTTGGCCGTTTCGAAAAGCTGATCGAAGTGGTCAGCGCCCACGACGAGGAAGACCGGGGACAGGCGCGCAACCGCTGGCGCCACTATGCCTCGCGCGGCTATGCCATCGTGCGCCACGATCTGGTGCTGAAGGGCGCTTGATGGCCACCACGCCGCCCCGCACGCCGCCCCGTTTTGTACCCACGCTCACTGAAGTGGTGCAGGCCCCGCCGGGCGCTGTGCCCGTGCCGCTGAAGGCCAGGCAGCCGGCTGCTGCGCCTCCCGTGGCCCCGGTGCGCCCGCAGCCTGCCGTAGCTGCTCCCGTGGCCCCGGCGGCGAGCCGCAGCGCTGCGCCGCAAACTCCCCCCGCCGTGGCCCCTGCACGGCCGCCCGCCAGCACGCCCGCGGCCTCTTCGCCCGTGGCGCAAGCAGCAGGCCGGGCGCTGGAGGCGCTGGCCTTGCGCCGTGCGCAGATCGCGGCGGCGGCCTCGCCCCCGGCATCCTCTGCCCCCCCCGTTGCCGCCCCGGTCGGCGTGCCTGCAGCGCCTGCGGCATCCCTGCCTTCTTCCAGGCCGTCGGCTGCGGCGTTCCAGCCCGTGGCTGCGGCGCCGCTTGCTGCGCCCGCCACGGCGGCCCCTTCGGTGTCGAATGTGGGGCAGCGGCCCGCTGCGCGTGCACTGCCTGAGGGCATGGAGGAGTACATGGTGCACCGTGTCATGCAGCGTGTGGACGGGGTCCTGGAGCAGCGCCTGCGCGATGCCATCGCCACCGTGGTGCAGGAGCAGACGCGTTCGGTGCTGCCGCGCCTGCGCGAGGAGATCGAATCCGTGGTCCGCCACGCGGTGTACGAGGCCGTGGCCGATGAGCTCGCGGGCAGCCATGCCGCGCCGACAAAGGGATGACAGGGTATTCCCCTGTGGTTTCTCTCACATTTACTCGTGTTCCCTAGTGATCTGGCCCGTAAATTGCGATATGTTCGCCTGCGTTGAGACACAAGAACATTTCTCAGCGTTTATCTTTACTGGAGATTGATATGCAATTGAAGTTGAAACTGACCGTGGTTGCTGCTATCGCAGCTGCTGCTGGTGTGGCCTCTGCACAAGAGCAGGTGGTCAAGATCGGCCACGTGGCTCCGGTTTCCGGCGCCCAAGCCCACTACGGCAAGGACAACGAAAATGGCGCACGCATGGCCATTGAAGAGCTGAACGCACAAGGTGTGACGATCGGCGGCAAGAAGATCAAGTTCGAGCTGCAGGCAGAAGACGACGCTGCGGATCCGAAGCAAGGCACGGCTGCTGCACAGAAGCTGTGCGACGCCAAGGTTGCTGGCGTTGTCGGTCACCTCAACTCCGGTACCACCATCCCCGCTTCCAAGGTCTACAACGACTGCGGCATCCCCCACGTGACCGGCGCGGCCACGAACCCCAACCTGACCAAGCCAGGCTACAAGACCACGTTCCGTATCATCGCCAACGACAACGCCCTGGGCGCTGGCCTGGCTGCCTACGCTGTGGACACCCTGAAGCTCAAGTCGGTCGCCATCATCGACGACCGTACCGCTTACGGCCAAGGCGTTGCCGACGTGTTCAAGAAGACCGCTGCCGCCAAGGGCATGAAGGTGGTGGACGAGCAGTTCACGACCGACAAGGCCACGGACTTCATGGCCATCCTGACCGCCATCAAGGCCAAGAACCCTGACGCCATCTTCTACGGCGGCATGGACCCCCAAGGCGGCCCGATGCTGCGCCAGATGGAACAGCTGGGCATGGGCAACGTGAAGTACTTCGGTGGTGACGGCATCTGCACGGCCGAAATCGCCAAGCTGGCTGCCGGCGCCAAGACCCTGGCCAACGTGATCTGCGCCGAAGGCGGCGCATCGCTGGCCAAGATGCCTGGCGGCACGGCCTGGAAGGCCAAGTACGACGCCAAGTACCCCAACCAGTTCCAGGTGTACAGCCCCTACACCTACGACGCCACGTTCCTGATTGTGGACGCCATGAAGCGTGCCAACTCGGTCGACCCCAAGGTCTACACCCCCGAGCTGCTGAAGGCCAACTTCAAGGGCGTGACCTCCACGATCGCCTTTGAACCCAACGGCGAAATGAAGAACCCAGCCATCACCCTGTACAACTACAAGGATGGCAAGAAGACCCCTCTGAACTAAATTCAGGGTCTGTCTCTGGGGCATCGCTTTCGGGTGGTGTTCCAGGAACAAGAAAGGCTTCCCTCGGGAAGCCTTTTTCGTTGGTGCAGCGCAAGCCAGTGTCGAACTATCGGCGCACCTGCAGCGAGCCCGGGTTCACGATATTGGTCGGCGTGCCCTTGATGAAATTCACCACGTTGTCGAAGGCCGCACCAAAGTAGAGCTCGTAGCTGTCCTGCTCCACATAGCCGATGTGGGGCGTGCAGATGCAGTTTTCCAGGCGCAGGAGGGCATGGCCCTGCAGGATGGGCTCGCTCTCGAACACATCCACGGCAGCCATGCCGGGGCGGCCACGGTTCAGTGCCGCGATCAGGGCATCGGGCTCCACCAGTTCGGCGCGCGAGGTGTTCACGAACAGCGAGGTGGGCTTCATGCACGAGAGGTCTTCGAGCGAGATGATGCCGCGCGTCTCGTCGTTCAGGCGCAGATGCACCGAGATCACGTCGCACTGCGAGAAGAACTCCTCGCGCGTGCTGGCGGCCTGGTAGCCGTCGGTCAGCGCCTGGGCGCGCGAGGCCTCGCGGCCCCAGACGCGCACGTTCATGCCGAAGGCCTTGCCATAGCCGGCAACGAGCTGGCCGATGCGGCCATAGCCCCAGATGCCCAGCGTCTTGCCGCGCAGCACCGAGCCCAGCCCGAAATTGGAGGGCATGGACGCGGCCTTGAGCCCGGACTGCTGCCAGGCCCCGTGCTTGAGGTTGGAGATGTACTGCGGCAGCCGGCGCGTGGCTGCCATCACCAGGGCCCAGGTGAGCTCGGCAGGGGCCACCGGTGACCCCACGCCCTCGGCCACGGCGATGCCGCGCTCGGTGCAGGCGGCCACGTCCACGTGGTTGCCGACCTTGCCGGTCTGGGCGATGAGCTTGAGGCGGGGGAGCTTCTCGACGAGCTGGCGCGTGATCTGGGTGCGTTCGCGCACCAGCACGATGATGTCGGCATCCTTGAGCCGCACCGACAACTGTCCCAGGCCCTTGACGGTGTTGGTATAGACCTTGGCGGTGTAGGCGTCGAGCCGGCTGGCGCAATGGAGCTTGCGCACTGCATCCTGGTAGTCGTCGAGGATCACGATGTTCATCCCGACATTGTGCCTTGGCGCGCCGCAGTCTTTGCGTCCCAAGCCCCGTCGGGCGTGCTGCATTTGCAACGCTGCGTGAATGCCCGGGCCCTGGCGCCGCAGAACGGGGTCAAAAGGGCTTGGCGCATCCTTCGTGGCCGGGGCCTCGGAGGGGCGGTGTTGCACGCGCTGCGGGGCGCGCGTGGTCGTGCACTCAGTGCTGCAGTGCCTCGCGCGCGGCCATGCGGTCGAGCTCTGCGCAGACATCGGCCATGCGGCCCGAGATCACGAGGCGGCCGGCATCGGCGCCCGAGGCCGCCGTGCGCAGCACGCGCACCACATGGCGTGCCTGGGTGTGGCCGTGCGGAGCGTCGGTGCCTGGGGTGGTGCCGTGCTGCAGGCCGCGCGCTCCAGCGGCGGCTTGCATGGCATCGTCGCGCGGCATGCGGGCTGCGGCGGGGCATGCGGGTGCCGTGTAGGCGGGCACTGGTGCCTTGCAGGTGCGTGCTGGCCGCGCCATGGCGCTGTGCTCGTAGCCGCCATGCATGGCGGGCTGCAGCCAGCGTGCCAGTGCGTGCAGGGGGTGGGAGAAGGCCGAGAAGGTCAGGGAGGCAATTCGCATGTGAAGACTCCGAAGGTCGGTGGTGAACACAGGCAGGATTGCGAGGACAAGTGCGCGGCCCAGGGCTGGCCAGCGGCGGCGCCGACAACCGGCACCCCGCCCGCCAAACGCCCGCCACCTGGGCGGCGCAAGGGCGATTACATGAGCATGGTGTTGCGGATCAGGCCGACCGCCAGGCCTTCGATCTCGAAGGTTTCGCCGGGCTGCACGGTGATCACGGGGTAGTCGGGGTTCTCGGGCAGCAGTTCGATGCCGGTGGCCGTGCGGCGCAGGCGCTTGACGGTGACGTCGTCGCCCAGGCGGGCCACAATGATCTGGCCATTGCGTGCCTCGCGCGTGGACTGCACGGCCAGCAGGTCGCCGTCCATGATGCCGGCATCGCGCATGGACATGCCGCGCACCTTGAGCAGGTAATCGGGCTTGTGCTGGAACAGGTTGTTTTCCAGGCTGTAGGTCTGATCGACATGCTCCTGCGCGAGAATGGGCGAACCTGCGGCGACCCGGCCGATCAAGGGCAGCACCAGCTGCGACAGGCCGGGGATGGGCAGGCTGAACTGGGTGCCGCGCGCTGCATTGATGGAGCGCACCGTGTCGCCGCGCAGGCGGATGCCGCGCGAGGTGCCGCTGACCAGCTCGATCACCCCTTTGCGGGCCAGGGCCTGCAGGTGCTCTTCTGCCGCATTGGCGGATTTGAAGCCCAGTTCGCTCGCGATTTCGGCGCGGGTGGGTGGGGCGCCGGTGCGTGCAATGGCGGTCTGGATCAGGTCCAGAATCTGTTGCTGGCGGGCCGTGAGCTTGGGGTTGTCGAGCATGGTGGTTTCCAGTGGGTGCCGGTACAGTGGCAAATGACTGTTTTTTAATCCAGTAACTGTATTTTTCACCAGTTTTTCGGAGTATGCAAGTGAGTGCGCAAAAAATTGTGGTTCTGGGTACGGGCGGCACCATTGCCGGCACCGCTGCGCAGGCGGGGGACAACATCGGCTACACGGCCGCACAGGTGGGGGTGGGCGAGCTGCTGGCCGCGGTTCCGGGGCTGGAGGCCGTGGCCGGTGGGCCCTTTGTGGTCGAGCAGCTGGCCCAGATCGACAGCAAGGACATGGAGCACGATGTGTGGCGTGCGCTGGCGCAGCGCTGCGCCGAATGCCTGGACGACCCGGCCGTGCGTGGCATCGTCATCACGCATGGCACTGACACCATCGAAGAGACGGCCTGGTTCCTGCACTCCGTGCTGGATGCCAGGAAGCCCGTGGTGCTGACCTGTGCCATGCGGCCGGCGACTGCGCTGGTGCCCGATGGCCCGCAGAACCTGCTCGATGCCGTGGCCGTGGCCGCCACGCAGGGCGCGCAGGGCGTGGTCGTCGTGGCGGCCGGCACCATCCATGGTGCCCAGCGCGTGCAGAAGGTGCACCCCTACCGGGTCGACCCCTTCAGCTCCGGCGATGCCGGGCCGCTAGGCTGGGTGGAGGAGGGCGTGGCCCGGCTGGTGCAGGCCTGGCCGCAGTCCGCTGGTGCCAAGGGCGTGGGTGCCCTCGCGGCAGTGCCTGCCGATGCGCCCTGGCCTTGGGTGGAGCTGGTGGTCAGCCACGCGGGTGCCAGTGGCCGGGCCGTGGATGCGCTGGTGCGCGAGGGCGTGCGGGGCCTGGTGGTGGCCTGCACGGGCAACGGCACCATCCACCATGCCCTGGAGGCAGCGCTGCTGCGTGCCCAGGCCGTGGGGGTGCGCGTGGTGCGTTCCACGCGTTGCAGCGAAGGCCAGTTGCTGCCCACGGCCAGCGATGGCCTGGCTGCCATGCCCGGTCTGTCGCCTGCCAAGGCCCGTGTGAGCCTGGTGCTCGATCTGCTGGGCTGACAGCCCGTCATGTTCGCCGCCCTCCGCTCCCACGTATGGGCCTATCCGGCACTGGAGGTGGTGCACATCGTGGGCATCGCACTGCTGCTGGGCAACCTGGTGCTGCTCGAGCTGCGGGTGTTTGGCCTGGGGGGGGCGCTGCCGCCCCGGGACTTGGCGCGCCTGGGCCTTTCGCTGGCGCTGTGCGGCTTCGGCCTGGCGGCCCTGTCGGGCCTGGTGATGTTTGCCACCCAGCCGCAGGAATTGCTTGCCAACCGGGCCTTCACCCTGAAGATGCTGTTGTTGATGCTTGCCGCCTGCAACGCCGCGTGGTTTCATGGGCGGGGTTCGCTCGCGCGGCTCGATGGCCTGGCCCGGGCGCAGATGCTGCTGTCCACCCTCATCTGGCTGGCTGTCGTGGCTTGTGGCCGCTGGATCGCGTACTTGTAGCCCCCTGAGTCGCTTCGCGCCACGGTGCAGCCGCCAGAGGCGGCAGCCCTTCGGCGCCGTCCAAGCCCGGGCAGGCGGGCTTGGAGCCGCGGCCCTCAGCCCCTCAGAGGGATGCCACCCGTGGCCTGGCAAAGCCAGTTCCACGGTGGCGTTGGTTTGGGTCCGTGCCGGTTGCATAAGCCGAGGGCTGTGTGTGAGGCAGAGACCGCTTTTTTGCAAAGGAGAAGTTCCATGTCCCTACGACGCCGTCAGTTGGTTCTCGCTGGCTTTGCCTTGCCTTTGGTGCCTCTTGCAGCCCATGCCCACCATGGCTGGAGCAGCTTCGATGCCGACCGGCCCATCTACCTGGAGGGCACGGTGCGCAAGGTGCGCTGGCAGAATCCGCATGCCGAACTGGAGCTGGAACTGCCCGCTGCCCTGGCCTTGCCGCCCAATCTGGCGCAGCGCGCCGTGCCGGCGCAGACGGCGCCGGTCGATGGCAAGGCCTTGCTGGCGCGCGCCGTGCTGCCCACGCGCAAGGACCGGATGTGGGAGATCGAGCTGGCGCCGCTGACCCGCATGCAGGCCTGGCAGGTGGCCGAGATCAAGCCGGGCACGGCGCTTTCGGTGCTGGGCTTCACGCTGCGTGAGGAAAAGGGCGACCCGGTGCTGCGCGCCGAATACCTGTTCGTCGACGGCAAGGCCTACGGCCTGCGCTCCAGTCCGGCCTGAGGCGAGAAGCGGCGCGGGCGTCGATTAGCGCACGTTTGGTTGCACAGCTTTTGGCCTTGCCGACGGTTCTGCGCGAGACCGCAACTATCATCCGGCGCATTACCTTGCAGGAGTTTCCCATGCGTTTCGTTTCCCTCTCTCTCGTGGCCGCAGCGGTGGCATTGGCAGCCCTGCCTGCGCAGGCTGTGGACCTTCCCAAGCGCAAGGCGGGTCTGTGGGAGCTCAAAACCGTATCGGGCGAGGGCGCTCCAGCTGCCGTCATGCAGCAGTGCACGGACGAAGCCTTTGAGGCTCAGATGCAGAAGACGGCCCTGGAAACGGCCAAAAACATGTGCAGCAAGAATGAGTTGAAGCGGGACGGCAACACGATCACCGGCAATTCCGAGTGCAAGATGGGCACCATTGCCGTGACGTCGCGAACGGTCACGACGGGCGATTTCTCCAGCAGCTACAAGACGGTGATCAACAACGCCTACAACCCCCCAATGATGGGCAAGGCCACGGATACGATGGTGATGGAGGCCCGTTACCTGGGTCCGTGCGCGGCAGGTCAGAAGCCTGGTGCCGTGACCATGCCCAATATGCCTGTTCCTCCTGCGGCGAAGTCCAAATAAGCGGCGTCCTGCCGGCGCCTTCGCCGGAGAGCCAGAAACAACAAAGCCGGGCATGCCCGGCTTTGTTGTTGAAGGGCTGCTGAAAAATCAGCTGGCCAGTGCTGCGAAGGCGCGCTGCGTGATGTCGTCCACGCTGCCCATGCCGCTGATGGCGCGGTACTGGGGGGCGGCGGCCGGCTCGGCCTTGGCCCACTGGCTGTAGTAGTCCACCAGGGGGCGGGTCTGGTCGCTGTAGACCTGCAGGCGCTTCTTGACGGTTTCTTCCTTGTCGTCGTCGCGCTGGATCAGGTCTTCACCGGTCACGTCGTCCTTGCCTTCCACCTTGGGCGGGTTGAATTTGACGTGGTAGGTGCGGCCGCTGGCGGGGTGCGAGCGGCGGCCGCTCATGCGTTCGACGATGGCCTCGAAGGGCACATCGATCTCCAGCACGTAGTCGAGCTTCACGCCCGCGGCCTTCATTGCGTCGGCCTGGGGGATGGTGCGCGGGAAACCATCGAACAGGAAGCCCTTGGCGCAGTCGGGCTGCGCAATGCGTTCCTTGACGAGGTTGATGATCAGGTCGTCGCTGACCAGGGCGCCCGACTTCATGATCGCGTCGGCCTGCAGGCCCAGCGGCGTGCCGGCCTTCACGGCGGCACGCAGCATGTCGCCGGTGGAGATCTGCGGAATGCCGTACTTCTGGCAGATGAACGTGGCTTGCGTGCCCTTTCCGGCGCCGGGCGCGCCCAACAGAATCAGTCTCATGAAGGTCCTCGAAGGTTAGAAATCGGTGGCACTGCTGGCAGGGGCGGATCGCATGCCTGCGCAAAGCTCACCGAAGTGGCAGCAAAAAAAGACCACAGTGCTCCACGGATGGGGCAGAGGCTGCGGGGTGGTGTGCTGCTACGTCAGTGCTCGCGCAGGCGCTTGTGGAGCCCGGGATGCAATGCTCTCGTTGCGTCGAGGATAGCATGTGACCGCCTTGCACTGGCTTACACGCGCGATATGACGTGCGTATAAATGCGTAGGATGGGGCATTGCCGCACCAGATCAGCGCATTTGGCCGGCCTTGGTGTCAGGCCAAAAGGGCGCGCACGCGCTCCAGGTCCGCGGGGGTGTCCACGCCGGGGCCCGGCGCCGTGTCCGTGGTGTGCACCGCTATGCGGTGGCCATGCCACAGGGCACGCAACTGCTCCAATGCCTCCATGACTTCGGTCGGGGCCTGGGGCAGTGTGGGGAACGCGCGCAGAAAGCCCGCGCGGTAGCTGTAGATGCCGATGTGGCGCAGCGGCGCGAAGCCTGCCGGCACTGCGCCCTTTGCGTTGTCCCACCAGGCTGTGCCTGCATGGTCACGCGCCCACGGGATGGGCGCGCGGCTGAAGTAGTGGGCCAGGCCGCGGGCGTCGAGCACGACCTTCACCACGTTCGGGTTTTCATAGTCGGCCAGGGTGTGGATGGCGTGGGCCGCCGTGCCCATGCTGGCCTCGGGCCGTGCGGGCAGCAAGGCCGCCACGGCGTCGATCAGGCTGGGGTCCATCAGCGGCTCGTCGCCCTGCACATTGACCACGATATCGTCACCTGCGAGGCCCAGTTGCTCGCAGGCCTCGGCCAGGCGGTCGCTGCCGCTGGCGTGGTCGGTGCGGGTCAGGATGGCCGGCACGCCATGCGCCTGGCAGGCCTGCATGACGCGCGGGTCATCGGCAGCCACCACCACGCGGGCGGCGGCGCTCAAGGCGGCGCGCTGGGCCACGCGCACCACCATGGGCAGGCCGGCGATGTCGGCCAGGGGCTTGTCCGGCAGGCGGCTCGAGGCCATGCGCGCCGGGATCACCACCGTGAAGGGCGCGGAGGCGGGCAGCAACACCGCGCTCATGCCTCGACTTCTTCGTCGGTCAGCGTGCGCGCCTCGTTCTCGAGCAGCACGGGGATGCCATCGCGCACCGGGTAGGCCAGGCGCGCGCTGCGCGAGACCAGCTCCTGGTGCTCGCGGTCAAAGGTCAGCGGGCCCTTGGTGACGGGGCAGACCAGCAGTTCAAGCAGTTTGGGGTCCATGGCAGCTCTCAGGGAAGACGGTGGTGCCTGCGGTCGATCATGCAAGCGGTGGGCGGGCAGGGGGCGATGATAGCGAGACTGGGGCCACCAGCGTTGCCAACCGGGCGTCCAGTGCAGTGAAAAAAGCGGGATCCACGCGCACCTCCAGGGGAACTGCCAGGGCATCGGGGCGCAGCGGCCAGAGCTTCACGGCGTCCTTGGCCGTGCACAGCAGCGGCAGAGGGCCGCCGGACCCTTCTTTCCCTTCCCCCCAGCCGGTGAAGTCGTGGTGGTCGGGCAGGGCCGTGGTGTGCGCCAGGTCCAGCCCCTGCTGCCGCAGCATGCCGAAAAAATCCTCGGGCCGGGCAATCGCCGCCAGGGCATGCACAGGCCGGCCTTGCAGCGATTGCAAGGGGATGCGGCTGCCATCGGCCCGCACGGCATGCTCGGCCAGACCGCGCCGCAAGGCAAATGTGGGTGCCGGGCCTGCGGGGGCGGCGGCAGAGTCGGGATGGAGCACCCAGTCCACCGCGCGCGGCCAGGGCTCGCGCAGCGGCCCTGCGGGCAGCAGAAAGCCATTGCCCACCCCCTGGTCGTTGAAGACGCAGACCTCCAGGTCGCGCTGCAGCGCCAGGTGCTGCAGGCCGTCGTCGCAGACGATGACATCGGTGCCGGGGTGCCGGGCCAGCAGTGCGCGGGCGGCGGTGCTGCGCTGGCGGTCCACGAAGACCGGCACGCCGCAGTGGCGTGCGATCAGTGCGGGTTCATCGCCCACTTCGCTGGCCGGGCTGTCGGCCAGCACCTCGCGGCAGTCGCTGGTGCTGCGGCCGTAGCCACGCGAAATGACGCCGGGCTGGAGTCCCCGGGCCTGGAGGTGTTCCACCAGGGCCATCACCACCGGGGTCTTGCCGGCACCGCCGGCAATCACATTGCCCACCACGATGGTGGGCCTGCCCGGGTGCTCGGAGTGCAGCAGGCCGCTGCGGTACAGGGCCCGGCGCAACCGCACCAGGCCTGCGTAGAAAAGAGAGGCGGGCCACAGGGCCCAGGCGGCGAGGCCTCTGGTTTGCCAGGCCTGCCGCAGCCCGGCAGAGGAGGGCTGCTCGCGCCCGGCCATCAACGACCGTTGGCTGCCCGCGCGCCGGCCGACGACTGGGTGGCGAAGGTGATCTGCGTGAGGCCTACGCGGCGTGCGGCCTCCATCACCGTCACCACGGCCTGGTGGGGCGACAGGGCATCGGCGCTGATGATGACCACGCTGTCCTTGCCGATGGCGGTGGCTGCATCGCGCAGGGCGCGTGCCACGGCATCGACGCTCTTGCCGTCCACGCCCGCTTTGTTGACCGCATAGCGGCCATCCGCCGCCACGGCGACCACGACCTCCTTGGGGTGGTCGCGTTGCTGCTCGGTGTCGGCCACGGGCAGGGTCAGCTGCAGCTCGGTGAACTTGCTGTAGGTGGTGGTCAGCATCAGGAAGATGAGGATCACCAGCAGCACGTCGATGAACGGGATCAGGTTGATCTCCGGTTCTTCCTTGGTGCGGGGGCGAAAGTTCATGACCGGTTCGTCATTTCTTGTGGCGCAGGATGTGGCGCACGAACTGCTCGGAGGCCAGCTCCAGCGTCAGCAGGTAGGCATCGACGCGGCCGCGGAAGTAGCGCCAGAAAATCAGCGCCGGGATCGCCACGATCAGGCCGAAGGCCGTGTTGTACAGGGCGATCGAGATACCGTGTGCCAGGCGGGCCGGGTTGCCCCCACCCATGGCCTGGCCCACGCCGCCGGCACCTACCTGGGAGCCGAAGATCTCGATCATGCCGATGACGGTGCCCAAGAGGCCGAGCAAGGGCGCTGCCGAGGCGATGGTGGCCAGGGCGGACAGGTATTTTTCGAGCCGGTGGGCGACGGAGCGGCCCGTGCCTTCCATGGCGGCCCGCAGATCGGCCTCGCTGCACTGCGGATTGCTGTTGAGCGTGCGCAGGCCGCTGGCCAGCACCTCGCCCAGGGCGGAGTTCTGCGCCAGCTGGTTCACCACGTCGGGCGTGGGCAGGCTTTTCGACGAGACGGTGATGGCTTCATCGAGCAGCTTGGGCGGCGCCACACGGGCCGTCTTGAGGGCCACGAAACGTTCGATGACCAGGGCCATTCCGAGGATGGAACACAGGATCAGAGGCCAGATCGGCCAGCCTGCGGCTTGTATGATGGACAGCAAATCTCTCTCCGCGCAGATGAGGGGCAATCGGCGATTATGGCCCAGCTTCTTGGCAGCTTTTGGTCACAAACCGTTACCTTGGCGGACGCTTCCCAAGCACTGTGGCGTCACCCACAAAAACTGTGGATAACTTTGTGGGCAACCGGGTTTCCGGGGTCCGCAAAGTGGCTTGGCGCCGTGCTTGCAACAGATTGATGAAAAATTGCGCAGTGAAAAATCGTTATAAATCAATAACTTGCACGTATGTCTGTGGCGTGCGAGGCGAGAATCGTTCTCAGGCACGCTCGGCGGCTGCATCGCCGTTTCTGTGGAAGACTCGCTCTGCCAATGGGGCGCCAATGGCCGCCGTTGCTCATGTTTGAACGTACAAACCCCATGGCGGCGCCCCGCGTCTGGGAAGTTGGTGCGCTGTGCCGCGCCATTGCTGATGCGCTGGAGGCGCGCTTCAATCCTGTCGCGGTGCGCGGCGAGATCACGGGCTTCTCGCGCGCATCCAGCGGGCATTGCTATTTCTCGATCAAGGACCCCCAGGGCCAATTGCGTTGCGCCATGTTCCGGCGTGCCGCCAGCCTGCTTGACTTTTCGCCGCGCGATGGCGAATTGGTGGAGGTGCGCGGCAAGCTCGGGGTCTACGAAGCCCGGGGCGACCTGCAGTTCATTGTGGAAAGCATGCAGCGTGCAGGGCAGGGGGCTCTGTTCGAGCAGTTCCTGCGCCTGAAGGCCCAGTTGGAGTCCGAAGGCCTGTTCGATGCTGCCCGCAAGCGGCCGCTGCCCGTGCAGCCGCGCGGCATCGGCCTGGTCACTTCGCTCGGGGCGGCTGCGTTGCACGACGTGGTGACGGCCCTGCGCCGCCGCGCACCGCACGTCCCCGTGGTGCTGGTGCCGGCCCAGGTGCAGGGTGCGGCGGCGCCGCAGTCCCTCATCTCGGCCCTGTCCCGGCTGTACCGGCTGGCACAGCAGGGGCCGGCGGAAGGCCGGCCCGCTATCGACACCATCCTGCTGGTGCGCGGTGGCGGCTCCATCGAAGACCTGTGGGCCTTCAATGACGAGCACCTGGCCCGCACCATCGTGCAAAGCCCGGTGCCGCTGGTCAGCGGGGTGGGGCATGAGACCGACTTCACGATTGCGGATTTCTGCGCCGATCTGCGCGCACCCACGCCCACGGCGGCCGCCGAATTGGTGGCACAGCCGCGCGAGGTCTGGCTGGGCGCCCTGGACCTGATCGAAGGCCGCATGGCCGATGGCATCCAGCGCCTGCTGGATGCCCGCCACCAGCGGCTGGACCAGGCGGCTGCGCGCCTGGGCCGGCCCTCCGGGCTGGTGGCGCGCGAGCAATTGCAGTTGGCCCGCACGGCCCAACGCATGCGCCATGCCGTGCTGCTGCGCCTGCAGCGCATGGAGCAGGCCCAGCAGGCCGCCGCCGCTGCCTTGCCGGTACAGGTGCAGCGCCGCATCGACGGCCTGCGCGAGCGGGTGGACCGTGCCGCGCTGCGCCTGGAACTGCTGGACCCGCGCCTGGTGCTGCAACGCGGCTATGCCTTGCTGGCCGATGCCGACGGCCGCTCGGTCACCAGCGTGCAGCAGGCCCGGCCGGGCGACGCGCTGAAGGCCACGCTGACCGACGGCGTGGTGGACGTCACCGTCGCCAGCCAGCCGCGATTGCTGTAGCGCGCTGTAGGATCAGAGCCCGTAGCTCCCTGCAGCGCACGATTGCTTGCCAACTTCGCTGCACAGGTCACACGTTCTTCCTACAATGCCCGTTCGCCTGGGGCTTGCTGCATTGCCGCATGGGCGCAGCGGCAGCCCACCCGATTCAAACCACCACGAGGAAAAACCATGGAACATACCCTTCCCCCGCTGCCTTACGCCATCGATGCCCTGGCTCCCCACTACAGCAAGGAAACGCTGGAATTCCACCACGGCAAGCACCACAACGCCTATGTGGTGAACCTCAACAACCTGCAAAAGGGCACCGAGTTCGAATCGATGTCCCTGGAAGAGATCGTCAAGAAGTCCAGCGGCGGCATCTACAACAATGCGGCCCAGATCTGGAACCACACCTTCTTCTGGAACTGCATGGCCCCCGCCGGCGGCGGCGAGCCATCGGGCGCGCTGGCCACGGCCATCAACGCCAAGTGGGGCAGCTACGCCGCCTTCAAGGAAGCCTTCGTGAAGAGCGCCGTGGGCAACTTCGGTTCGGGCTGGACCTGGCTGGTCAAGAAGGCCGATGGCAGCGTCGACATCGTGAACACCGGCGCTGCCGGCACGCCCCTGACCACGGCCGACAAGGCCCTGCTGACGGTGGACGTGTGGGAGCACGCCTACTACATCGACTACCGCAACCTGCGTCCCAAGTTCGTCGAAACCTTCCTGGACAAGCTGGTCAACTGGAAGTTCGCCGAAGCCAACTTCGCCTGATTGCCGCAGACGGCAGTCCATCCGCCCCGATGGGCGGAAACGAAAAAACGGCCCAAGGGCCGTTTTTTCATGGGCGCAGGAAGCTCACTTCTTCGAGAAGGGGGCGCCGCCCAGCTTGAAGCCGGCCTTGATGCCCTTCTTGGCGAACCAGCCCTGGTTCATTTCCAGCACGAAGCGCACCGGCTTCTTGGAGCAGTGCGAATCGAGCGTCTGGGGCTTCATGTCCTCCAGATTGACGATGGTGCCGTCGTCAGCGACGAAGGCCGCCGTCAGCGGCAGCAGGGTGTTCTTCATCCAGAAGCACTGCTCGCTGGGCTGCTCGAAGACGAACAACATGCCTTCGTGCTGGGGCATCTCGGGCCGGTTCATCAGGCCGATCTGGCGCTCCACCGGGGCCACGGCCACCTGGGCATCGATGCGGTGCATGCCCGCCGTGAGTTCCACGCGCTGCAGGTTCAGCTGGGGGCCCTCCTGGGCCTGGCTGGCAGGTGCCAGGGCTGCGAGCGATGCGGCCAGCAGAACGGCCAGCAGGCCATGGCGGCGCAGGAACGGGGTGGGGGAGGCAAGGCGGAGGCTGGGCATGGAAGAAGCTCGGTCGATGGGAGGAACGGGCGCCAGAAACAAAATCGCCCGCGACTGCGGGCGATTTTGAAGCAAACCGGAAGGGAGGGGGTCAGAGATCCGCACAAACCCCCAGCCGCATCAGGCGGCAGCCTTCTTGGCGTGCTTCTTGGTCTTCTTCTGGGCCATTTTCTTGGACTGCTTGTGGGCAGGGGCCTTGGCCGCAGGAGCGGGTGCAGCCGCAGGAGCGGCGGCGGGCGCTGGAGCAGCAGCGGGGGCGGCTGGAGCCTGTGCGAAGGACGCACCGGCCGAGAACAGACCAGCCATCAGGACAGCGAGGAGTTTTTTCATATGTGCCATTTCCTAGACGAACTATCGGGTTGAGGGCCTCGCAAAATATTCACGAGGCTCCACCTGCAACGATAGCAGCCCGCGCGCGGTTGACAGGGGTTTTCGGCATTTTTTTGTCTATAGAATCTTCGCGATCAGGGGGCACTTGCCCCGTCTGCACAATTGTGTTTCAGATATCCAACGGAGACCCCCGTCCATGACCAGCTACCAGCACATCCAGGTGCCTGCCCAAGGCCAGAAAATCACCGTCAATGCCGATATGTCGTTGAACGTGCCGGACGAGCCCATCATCCCCTTCATCGAAGGCGATGGCACGGGCCTCGACATCACGCCCGTCATGATCAAGGTGGTGGATGCGGCCGTGGCCAAGGCCTATGGCGGCAAGAAGAAGATCCACTGGATGGAGGTCTACGCGGGCGAGAAGTCCACCAAGGTCTACGGCCCCGATGTGTGGCTGCCCGACGAGACGCTGGCCGTGCTGCGTGAGTACGTGGTGTCCATCAAGGGCCCGCTGACCACGCCCGTGGGCGGCGGCATCCGCTCGCTCAACGTGGCCCTGCGCCAGGAACTCGACCTGTACGTCTGCCTGCGCCCCGTGCAGTACTTCAAGGGCGTGCCCTCGCCCCTGAAGGAGCCCGAGAAGACCAACATGGTGATCTTCCGCGAGAACTCCGAAGACATCTACGCGGGTATCGAGTTCGAGGCCGAGTCGGACAAGGCCAAGAAGCTCATCAAGTTCCTGCTCGACGAGATGGGTGTGAAGAAGATCCGCTTCCCCAACACCTCGGGCCTGGGCGTCAAGCCGGTTTCGCGCGAGGGCACGGAGCGCCTGGTGCGCAAGGCCATCCAGTACGCCATCGACAACGACAAGCCCAGCGTGACCATCGTGCACAAGGGCAACATCATGAAATTCACCGAAGGTGGCTTCCGCGACTGGGCCTATGCCCTGGCGCAAAAGGAATTCGACGCCCAGCCGATCGACGGCGGCCCCTGGTGCAAGTTCAAGAACCCCAAGACGGGCCGGGAGATCACCATCAAGGACAGCATCGCCGATGCCTTCCTGCAGCAGATCCTGCTGCGCCCTGCCGAGTATTCGGTGGTGGCCACGCTCAACCTCAACGGCGACTACATTTCCGACGCACTGGCCGCCCAGGTGGGTGGCATCGGCATCGCGCCGGGCGCCAACATGTCCGACTCGGTGGCGTGCTTCGAGGCCACCCACGGCACGGCCCCCAAGTACGCCGGCAAGGACTACGTGAACCCCGGCTCCGAGATCCTCTCGGCCGAGATGATGCTGCGCCACATGGGCTGGGTGGAGGCCGCCAACCTGATCATCAGCTCGCTCGAGAAGTCGATCGCCTCCAAGAAGGTCACCTATGACTTCGCGCGCCTGATGGATGGCGCCACCCAGGTGAGCTGCTCGGGCTTCGGGCAGGTCATGATCGACAACATGTGAGGCGAAGCGGCGCGTTGCCGGCCCTGTGCCTTGCCGTGGCGGGCATGTGGGTCGGGCCGGCTGCTGCACAGGTGGCCGAGGCCGGGGCGGGCCCACCCTCGGGGTTGGAGTTCGTCGCGGTCACCGACGAAGACATCGCCCATTTCGGTGATTTTCCGTTTTCCCGGGCCATTTCGGCCACGGTGATTCACCGTCTGGCGCAGGCGGGGGCCAGGTCCATCGTCTACAAATTCTTTGTGGACGAACCGAGGGATGCCGATGCGCAATTGGCGACCGCGTTGGCTCGAATTCCCAGCTTTCTGCAGATCGATCTTGCCGATGTGGTGGAGGGGCCCGATGGCTTGATGCATGGCTCGGCCGTCGGCCCCAACAGCCGCCTCGCCCCTGCAGCGGCCGGTTTCGGCTTCGTGCACCAGCGTGCAGCCGGTGCAGGGGAATCCATCGAGGTCCAGGCGCAAGTCAACGGGCGCACAGTCCAGAGCCTGAGCCTGCTGGCTGCGCAGGAGTTGGTGCGAGCGAAAGCGGTGATCACGCCCTCGGAGCTCCGGCTGGGTCCCCGCCGGTTCGTGCTCGATGGCAAAGGGCAGGCCCGCTGCTTCCATGCGCAGCAGCCGGTGCCTGAGGGGCATTCGTTTCGCTCCGTGGTCGATGGGTCGCGCCGCTTTCTGGCACGTTTCCGGGACAAGGTGGTGGTTATAGGCCACATGGCGTCGAACACGCCCCGCCTGGCCGTCGGCCAGGGGCGGGAGCTTCCTGTCCATGCGATCTTTCTGCAGCAGGTGGCCTGCCTGGCGGCCAGCCCCTGAGCTGCTGCATCGGTATGGCATGATTTTCATCCCGGCCTTCGGCCCACGATGGGACCTACCGCATCCATGGACGGCGCCAGCACCCCCATTTCCATCCCCGCCATGGCAGATCCTGCCGCTGCGTTCGCGGCTGCGCTGAGCGAGCACCTCGCTGGGCGCCTGCCCGAGGCCGAATCCCGGTACCGCGGCATCCTGGCGGCGGCACCCGGCCAACCTTCAGCCACCCACTTCCTCGGCGTGCTGCTGCACCAGCGGGGCCGCAGCGAAGAAGGCATTGCCCTGGTCCGTGATTCGCTGGCCGCATCGCCCGGCGAGGCCGACTGGCACAACACCCTGGGCAACATGCTCGCGGCCACGGGGCAGGGTGCCGAGGCCATCGTGGCCTTCATGGCTGCGCTGGAGCTGGATGCGCGCCATGCACCGGCCTGGAACAACCTGGGGGCGTTGCTGCTGCGGCACCAGCAGGCGGACCAAGCCATCACGGCTTTCGAGAACGCCGTGGCCATCGATCCCGCCTTCGAGGACGCGTTGTACAACCTGGGCGATGCCCAGGCCCAACGGGGCGACGACTCGGGGGCTGCGCGCAGCCGCTGCGCGGCCTATGTGCTGCGTCCCGTGGCTGACAAGCCACGCCGCATGCTGGGTGTGGCCTACAGTGTGCTCGGGCGCTTCGAGGATGCGGCGCGCATGTACGAGGAATGGCTGGCGCAGGAGCCCGGCAACCCGGAAGCCAGCCACCTGCTGGCGGCTGCGCGCGGCAGCAGCGGGGACGGCGGTGCACCCGAGCGCGCATCCGACGCCTACCTGGCCGCCTACTTCGACGGCCTGGCGGAGACCTTCGAGCACAAACTCGTGGACATGCTGCACTACGGTGTGCCGCCCCTGATCGGCAAGGTGCTGCGCGGTTTGGGCACGGCCCCGCGCAGCCTGCGCATCCTCGATGCGGGCTGCGGCACCGGCTTGTGCGGGCTGGAAGTGGCGCCCTTCGCCAGCCGGCTGGTCGGTGTGGATCTCTCGGCCCGCTCGCTCGCGGTGGCAGCGGACAAGGGGGTCTACAGCAGCCTGCACGAACAGGAAGTCGTGGCCTGCATGGAGCAGGGCCCGGCCGGCAGCTTCGATCTCGTGGTCGCGGCCGACACCCTGGTCTACTTTGGCGATACCGGTGGTTTCTTCGCCGCCGCCGCACATGCGCTGGCGCCGGGCGGCTTGCTGATCGCGTCTTTCGAGGAACTCCTGGCCGAGGGGCCGGGCGGCCACGCCATTGCCCCCTCGGGCCGCTACAGCCACCGCCGCAGCCATGTGCGTGAGCGCCTGGCCTCGGCCGGGTTCGGGGCGCCCGACTTCACCGACGTCGACGTACGCGACGAACTCGCCGCGCCCGTGAAGGGCTTTCTGGCGGTGGCTCGGCGCGGGGGCGCAGCGTTCAACCCTGGCGCCGCTTGAGCTCGCCCGGCAGGATGCCGAAGGCCTTGCGGAAAGCCGCGCCGAAATGGCTCATGTTGGTGTAGCCCAGCCGGCTGCCGGCCTCGCTGGCGCTGTGGCGGCCTGACTCGATGAGCTGCCAGGCCGCGCGCATGCGCTCCTGCTGGTGCAGGGCATGCACGGGCAGGCCGAACAGGCGCTTGAAGTCCTTCTTGAGGGCAAAGCTGTTCATGCCGCTCTCGCGCGCCAGGTGCTCGATGCTGGGGGGATCGGCCAGGTCGGCCAGCAGCAGCTCGCGCGCGCGGTGCAGGCGTTCGCGCTGCACGCGCGTGATCAGGGGCGCCGCGGATTCGGCGCGCCCGGCCGCGAGCAGGTGGGCCAGCAGCTCCAGGCTCTTGGCCTCGCGCAGCAGCGGGCTGGCCGACGGGTTGAGCAGGGTGGCATCGAGCTCGTGCGCGGCGCGCAGCACCTCGGCCGTGCCGGGCTGCACACGCAGGAAGCCATCGCGCCTGAGGTCGCTGAAGAAGATCTCGCCCTGTTCGCCACCCAGCACCGGCAACTGCCCAGGCGGCAGCAGCAGGCCCACGTGGTGGGCCTGGCCGCGGAAGTCGGATTTCCACGGTGTGCCCGGCAGGTAGCCGGCCACGGTATCGCGTCCGGCCACGCGGAACTTCCAGCCATCGGATTCCACGGCCAGGCCATCGCGCAGCCAGACCGACAGATGCAGCCGCTCGGCCGAGTCGCAGACGGTGATGCTCACCGGGTCGGCGTACTCGCTGTGGCTGGAGAACGCGGCCAGGCCATAGCCCGTCATGTGCGCGCCGCTGCGCTGCGGCCCGGCGGGCCACAGATCCGTGCGCTGCGAAAGGTCGGAGGGCAGGTAGCCCGCCACGTCGACGACGGTGCTCGCATCGTGCATCCCAACACCCCCTCTCTCAAAAACTCCCGCTGCGGGTAGATGCACTTCCTTGCGGGGTAGAAGATGCAAATGAGAATTACTAGCATCAAAGTATATCTACGAAACGACCTCTGTCCATGCTTCACAACCGCCCAACGCCGTCCCGTCTTTCCCCCCTGTGCCTGTGCCTCGCACTGGCTGCCGCCCAGGGCGCCTGGGCGCAGTCCGCGCCGGAGTTCGGGCCTTCCGCTGCCGCCATGCCTTCGGTGGTGGTCACCGCCACCAAGCAGGGCCGCACCGTCTTCGACACGCCCGGCAGCGTGGATGTCATCGACGGCGAGGCCGTGAACGCCCAGGGCCTGCAGTCGCTGACCGATGTGGCGCAGCAGCTGCCTAACGTCTACTTCTCCGACTTCACGGGCAGTGCGCCTACCATCACCATCCGCGGCCTGGGCTTCTCGGACGACGAGTCCGACAGCCACAGCACCTCGCTGCTGGTCGATGGGGTGCCCGTGCCGGGCGCCATGCTGGGCGCACTGTTCGACCTGGAGCACATCGAAGTGCTGCGCGGCCCGCAGAGCACGCTGTACGGCCAGAACAGCATGGGCGGCCTGGTAGCGATGCGCACGCGCGACCCGGGCGCGGTCTTCGGCGGCAGCGCGCAGCTCGACTTCGGCACGGCCAACCGGCGCAAGCTTGGATTGGCGGCCGACCTGCCGATGTCCAGCGATACTGGCTTTCGCCTGGCGCTGGGCGGCGAGGAGGGCGATGGCTACGTGAAGAACACCGCCCTGGGCCGCGACGACACCACGGGCTGGAGCAGCCGCTACGCGCGCCTCAAATTTTTGCACCGCGATGGCGCGGGCGGCACCTGGCGCCTGGGCCTGCACCATGCCGAGCGCAAGGGCGGCAACGACTTCTTCGCCCCGCTGGCGCTGGCCGCCGACCTGCGCTCCAACGCCAGCGAGGCCGGCCGCAACGACACCGATTTCACGCTGTTCACGGGTGAGTACCAGCGCCGCCTGGCGGGCGGCTCGCAACTGGCCGTGACGTTGGGCGGCAGCACCGGCACCTGGGCCAGCTGGATGCCGTCCTCGCTGTTCGGCGGGCCCTCGGGCTTCGACGCCAAGAACCGCCAGTTCAGCGGCGAGGCGCGGCTCTCGGGCGAGACAGCGCCGGCCAGCGCGGGCGGCTTTGATTGGCTTGCGGGGGTCTATGCCTCCAGCCTCAAGAAATCCTCGCCCTACCTGTTCGAGGTGCCTGGGTACATGCGCAGCGCCACCACGGCCGAGATCGAAGGCCAGACGGCCGCCGTGTTCGGTGAACTGGGCTGGCGCCTGGCCCCGCGCTGGCGCCTGGCGGGTGCGCTGCGCTACGAGGCCGACCGCCGCCACATGGACTGGACCAGCGCGCAAAGCGGCTTTTTCGACAGCAATGGCGATGGCAAGCCCGACACGCCCTACAACACCAACGACACGGTGAGCCGCTTGAAGACACGCGACAAGGTGCTGCTGCCGCGCCTGACGCTGGAGCACCGGCCCGATGGGCACCAGTTTGCCTGGCTCACGCTGGCGCGCGGCTACAAGGCCTCGGGCTTCAACCAGTACGCCTACAACCCCGTGTCGGCCGGCACGCCCTTCGCCCCCGAGTATGGCAACTATGCCGAGATCGGCTACCGCGTGCGCGGCGAGCGCAACGCCTGGGACCTGGGCGCCACGGCCTTCTACACCCGCCTGCGCGACCAGCAGGTGGTCGTCATCGGAGCCAACGGGCAGAGCATGGTGAGCAACGCGGGCCGCTCGCACAACCAGGGCATCGAGCTCACGGGTGCGGTGCGGCCGGCAGCGGGCCTGGAGGTGAGCGGCTTTGCGGGCTATGTGCGTGCCGTGTACGACGAGTACGTCAACGGCGGCGTGGACTATGCGGGCCGGCAGTTCCCGAACGCGCCGCGCAGCAGCTACGGCCTTGCCGTGAACTGGAAGCCTGCGGCCGGCTGGGAGGCGGGGGTCTCGGTACGGCGCATGGGCAGCTCGGCCCTGTACCCTTCGAGCGCCGTGCAGAACCCGGCCTACACCCTGGTCGATGCCCAGCTGTCCTACCGCCTGCAGCGCTGGACCTTCGGCCTCTACGGCAAGAACCTGGGCGATGCGCGCTATTCCACACGCGCACTCGATGCCCGCACCGTGGTGGCGGGGGCTCCGCGCACCGTGGGCGTGCGCGTGGGGGTGGACTTCTGATGGCGGCCGTTCTGGACACCGCTATGGCAGCCCAGGCGCAAATGTCGCGCCGGGCCGAATACACCGCGCTGGCCCTGATGTACGTGGCCCAGGGCCTGCCTGCCGGCCTGGCCTTCAACGCGCTGGGCGTGCTGATCCGCGAGGGCGGCCACAGCGTGGGCGCTGTGGGGCTCGCAGGCCTGGCCTTTCTGCCCTGGGCGCTCAAGTTCCTGTGGGCTGGGCCGGTGGACAACGCCTGCGCGCGTTGGGGCTATGCGCCCGTGGTGGGCGTGACGCAGGGCCTGGCCGTGCTGGCCTGCCTGGCGCTGGTGCCGTTCTCGCCGGCCAGCCAGCTCACACTGGCGCTGGCCGGCGTGGTGCTGCTCAACACCCTCTGCGCCACGCAGGACATCGCCACCAATGCCTATGCCGTATCGCGCATGCAAGGCAGGGCGGCCGGCGCGGCCAATGCCATCCAGGTCGCGGGGTTCATCGCCGGCATGCTGGCGGGCGGCGGTGGGTTGCTCATCGTGTACGAGCATGTCGGCTGGGCAGGGGCCATGCTGGGCATGGCGGCGCTGATGTGCCTGCTGTACCTGCCCTTGCTGCTGGGGCAGCGCTGGCGCGCCGCACCGCCCCAGGCGCGGCCCGCAACGCGTGTGCGCCTGCGCGACCTGCGCGAGCACACCGACCTGGGTTGGGCCCTGGCCGTGGCCCTGCTGTTCAAGTTTGCCAGCACGGCCACCGGCACGCTGGCCCAGCCCTGGCTGGTGGACCGGGGCCTGCCCGTGGCGCAGATCGGCGGCCTGCAGATGGGCACGCTGGTGGCCACGGCGCTGGGCGGCGTGTTCATCGGCGTGCCCCTGGTGCGCTCGCTGGGCAACCGGCGTGCCTTGCTGGTGGGCTGCGCTCTGTCGACCCTGGCGCTGGGTGTGCCCTGGGCGCTGAACGCCGGTGGCGCGCAGCACCCGCTGGCGCTGTACTCCGCCGCGTTCGCGCTGCAGGCCCTGTGCGACGGCGCCATGTACGTGGCGCTGTGGGCGCTGGTGATGAACTGGGCTTCGCCTGCGCGCCCCGGTACGGACTACACGGTCATGCAGTGCAGCGAAAGCCTGGCCAATGCCGTGGCGGCGGGCGCGATTGGCGGCCTGGGGCAGCGCTGGGGCTATGGCAATGCCTTTGCGTTCGCCTGGCTGGCGGGGGCCGTGGTGCTGGTGCTGATTGCGCTGGCCCTGCCGCGCATGCATCTGGCGCATGAAGAAGAGGAGGGCCGCCCATGAGCTCCGCACCGCACAAGCCGCTGGGCTTTGCCGGCCTGATCGGCATGGCGCCCTGGGCGTTGCTGGGCGCCTCGGTGCTGGCCATCGCCTCGGCCGCACTGTCGCTGGCGCCGTTCTATGTGCTGTACCGCATGGCGCTGGCGATCTTTGCGCCGGTGCCGGACACGGAGGCCATCCGCCACCTGGCCCTGCTGGCGGTGGCCGCCATCGCACTGCGCTGGCTCATGATGGCGGCCAGCCATGCGCTCGCGCACCTGGGCGCGTTTTCGGTGCTGTTCCAGCTGCGCCTGCGGCTGGCGCGGCAACTGGCGCGGGTGCCCATGGATTTCTTCGCACGCCACGGCAGCGGCAGCCTGCGCAAGACGGTGGTCGACGACACCGGGGCCATGGAGGGCTTTCTGGCCCACATGTTGCCCGACGCGGTAGCCAGCCTCACCGTGCCCCTGGCGGCGCTGGCGCTGATGGCGGCCATGGACTGGCGTCTCACGCTGGCCGCACTGGCGCCTTTGCCGGTGGCTGTGCTGCTGCAGGTGCTGCTGCTGCGCGATTCGGGCGAGCGCATGCGCGAATGGCATGGGCTGCAGGCCGGCATCGCCACGCAGATCGTGGAGTTCCTGCGCGGCATGCCCGTGGTCAAGGTGTTCGGCCTGTCCGCGCAGTCCTTCGGCCGGCTGGACGATGCCATCCAGGGCGCCGTGCGCTGGGTGGACCGCTACTCCGCGGGGTCTGCAGGCGGCTGGGCCATGTTCATGGCGCTGCTGTCGGCCAACCTGGTGGTGGTGGCACCGCTGGGTGCCTGGCTGCATGCCCGCGGACAGGTGGATGCCGCCACGCTGGTGCTGTTTCTGCTGGTTGCGCCGCTGGTGCTGCAGCCGCTGCTGCGGCTGACCTTCGCTTTCGGCGAGCAGGCGCGGCGTGCCGAGGCGCTGCGGCGCATCGGTGAGGTATTGGCGGCCCCGGTGCTGCGGGATGCGCCGGGTGCGCAGGCCCCGGCGCTGGCGGTGCCGCACGGCATTGCATTTGACAACGTCGAGTTTGCCTACGGCGATGGGGTTGGCGAGGCCCAGGCCCTGCAGGGCATCAGCTTCGAGGCCCCGGCGGGCCGCGTCACGGCACTGGTCGGCCCGTCGGGCGCGGGCAAGAGCACGGTGGCACGGCTGCTGCCGCGCCTGCACGAGGTGAGCGGCGGTGCAGTGCGCGTGGCCGGGCGGGATGTGCGCCAATGGCCGCTGGCGGCGTTGCTCTCGCGCATGGCCATCGTGTTCCAGGAAGTGCACCTGTTCCACGGCACCGTGCGCGACAACCTGCGCATGGCGCGCCCGGGGGCGAGCGATGAAGAACTGGTGGCCGCCGCCACCGCAGCCCGTGCGCACGACTTCATTGTGCGCCTGCCACAGGGCTATGACACACCCATCGGCGAGCGCGGCGCGCGCCTGTCGGGCGGCGAGCGCCAGCGCCTGTCCATCGCCCGGGCGCTGCTCAAGGATGCGCCCATTGTGTTGCTCGACGAGGCCATGGCCCATGCCGATGCCGAGAACGAGCTGCTGATCCAGCAGGCGCTGGACGTGGCCTGCCAGGGGCGCACGGTGCTGGTCATCGCGCACCGGCTGCACACCGTGCGCCAGGCGGCGCACATCGTGGTGCTGGACCAGGGCCGCATTGCCGGCCAGGGCCGGCACGAGGAGCTGCTGGCCGGCTGCGCGCTGTACCGCCAGCTGTGGCAGGACCATGAGGACGCACGCGACTGGACATTGGGTTCGGAAATCGGAGGCGCGCCATGATCCGCACCCTGGTACTGGCCGGCCACGAACTGGCCGGCTACACCGACAAACGGCTGCGCCGCGGCCTGCGCTGGTCGGTGGCCGAATCGCTGTTTGCCGCCATGCCCTTCGGCATCGTCGCATGGCTGCTGCTCGACGTGTTGCGCGGCACTGGCTCCGTGCAGCGTGCCGGGGGGGCTGCGCTGGTTCTGCTGGCCTGCCTGGTGCTGCGCATCGCCTGCGCGCGCCGGGCCATGCCCACCATCTTCTCGGGCGCCTACGCGATGATGGGCCAGGCGCGGCTGCGCGTGGCCGACCACCTGCGCCGCCTGCCCCTGGGCTGGCTGGCCGGCCGGCGCAGCGGCAGCCTGGCCGCCACTTTGGCGGCCGACATGCAACTCGTGGAGGACATCTGGGCCCACTTTCTGGGCGTGTTCTTCGGCGGGCTCCTGGTGCCGGCCTTCCTGTCGGTGCTGCTGCTGTGGCTGGACTGGCGGCTGGGCCTGGCTGTGCTGGCCACACTGCCCCTGGCGTTTGGCCTGCTGGTGGTGGGCCAGCGCGTGCTGATCGCCCAGGCCGGCAAGCTGCAGGCAGCCAACGCCCACGGCCAGGCCGAGGTGCTGGACTATGTGCAGGGCATTGCCGTGGTGCGTGCCTTCGAGCCCGCAGGGGAGGGCGGCGCCACCTTCCAACGCCTTGCGGCGGCGCTGGCCGCCATGCGCCGCCAGGCCCTGGCCATCGAGCTGTGGCCCACGCCGCTGGTTGCGCTGTTCGGCTGTGCGGTGGAGTCGGGCTTTGCGCTGGCCGTGTGGCTGGGCGCACAGCGCCTGGGCAGCACGCTCAGCGGCGAGATGCTGCTGGTGTTTGCCGTGCTCTCGCTGCCGGTGTACCGCCAGTTGTTCGAGGTGGGGCTGTCGTTCTTGCTGCTGCGCTATGCGCAGGAGGCGATGCAGCGCATTCGCGGCCTGCTGGCCGAGCCCGCGCTGCCCGAGCCCGCCGAGCCGCTGGCACCGCAAGGCCATGCCATTGAACTGGCGGACGTGCGCTTCGGCTATGGCGGGGGAGAGGGGGAGCCCGTGCTGCATGGCATCAGCGCCCATATCCCCGAGCGCAGCCTCACGGCGGTGGTCGGGCGCTCGGGCTCGGGCAAGACCACCTTGCTGCACCTGGTGGCGCGGCTGTGGGACGTGGATGCCGGCGCCGTGCGCATCGGCGGGGTGGACGTGCGTGCCATGGGATCCGAGCTGCTGCACCGCCAGGTGGCCATGGCCTTCCAGGACGTGGTGCTGTTCTCGGGCACGGTGCGCGAGAACCTGGCCATCGGCAGGCCTGGCGCCACGCATGAAGAGATTGTGGCTGCAGCGTGCCTGGCCGAGGCGCACGGCTTCATCGAACGCTTGCCCGAGGGCTACGACACGCCGCTGGGGGAGGGCGGAGCCCGGCTGTCGGGCGGTGAGCGCCAGCGCATCTCGATTGCGCGCGCCCTGCTCAAGGACGCGCCCATCGTGCTGCTCGATGAGGCCACGGCCAGCGTGGACCCCTCGAACGCGGCGCAGATCCAGCGTGCGCTTTCGACCCTGGTGCGCGACCGCACCGTGGTCGTCATCGCCCACCGGCTGCGCAGCGTGGTGCATGCGGACCAGATCCTGGTGCTCGATGGCGGCCGGCTGGTGGAGCAGGGCCGCCATGCCGAGCTGCTGGCGCGTGGCGGGGTGTATGCCACGCTATGGCAGTGTCAGCAGCAGACCCGGCAATGGCAAATCGGCGCCGCAGCGCCATAGGCTTATTCGGCGCTGGCGGTGCCCAGCGTAGCCAGTGCCTCGGCGTCCAGTGTGAGCTGGCTGGCCTTCACCAGGTCCTGCAGCTGTGCCTGCGAGGTGGCGCTGGCGATGGGGGCGGTGATGCCCGGCTGCACGATCTGCCAGGCCACCGCCACCTGGCCGGGCGTGGCGTTCAGGCGCGCGGCCACAGTGTCCAGTGCGGCCAGGATGCGCAGGCCGCGCGCATTGAGGTACTTGGCCGTGGTGTTCTTGCCGCGCGCGCTCTTGGCAGCATCGGCCTCGGTGCGGTACTTGCCGGTCAGGAAGCCGGCGGCCAACGCATAGAAGTTGATCACGCCCACGCCCTGGTCCACGCACAGCGGCTGCAGTTCCTTCTCGAACACGGCGCGGTCGTACAGGTTGAACAGGGGCTGCAGGCTTTCGTAGCGCACGAGGCCCAGGCGCTCGCTGGTCGCCAGGGCCTCACCCAGGCGCGCCGCCGTGAAGTTGGAGGCGCCAATGGCACGCACCTTGCCGGCCTTGACCAGGTCGTCGTAGGCACCCAGGGTGTCGGCCAGCGGCACGCTGGCATCGTCGTCGTGCGACTGGTAGAGATCGATGTGGTCGGTCTGCAGGCGCTTGAGCGAGGCCTCCACCGCCTGGCGGATGTATTCGGGGCGCAGGCCCACCTTGCCGTCACCCATGTCCTTGCCGACCTTGGTGGCCAGCACGATCTGGTTGCGCTTGCCCGACTTGGCCAGCCAGCGGCCGATCACGGCTTCGGATTCGCCGCCCGCGTGGCCCGGCACCCAGCGCGAGTACACGTCGGCCGTGTCGATGAAATTGAAGCCCGCATCCAGCCAGGCATCGAGCAGTGAGAACGAGGTGGCCTCATCGGCCGTCCAGCCGAAGACATTGCCGCCAAAGCACAGGGGAGAAACTTGCAGGCCCGAGCGGCCCAGGGGACGGAGGTTCATGGAGCGTGGTTCCTTGGTGGAGACTGGTTCACAGGCATTGTTGCCGCTTTTGGCAAGTGCTGCTGGCGCAGGGCTCTGCGCTGCCAGCAGGCCTGTGCGTGATCTTGTTCACGGCTGGGGCGCCTGCGGCGCTGCCGGCCTATGGACTTCAGGGCGGTGCCAAAGAGACACTTCGCCCAGCCGCAAGGAACCCGTGACTTGCAGGCCTTGGTGGGTACCCACGGGGATGTCTGGCAAGCCCGGATCTGCAGAGCTCCTGGTCTACGCCTTCACCGGAGAAACCATGATGCGATCAACTACCAGGTGCGCAGTGGCCTTGGCCCTCGGCGCCATGCTCGCGGCCACTGCGCAGGCCGAACCGACCGTGCGCCCATCCAGCCGCGACGCGGCGCGGCAATGGCTCGAAAGCTCGTTCCCCTCCCTTTTTCCTGCCGGCGCCGGGCAGGACGGAATGGCCGGGCCCTATGCCTACCGGTTCTACGCCTCGGTGGGCAATGCCTTTGCCTTCAGCGAGGGCCGGTTTCTGGTGGCCAGCCAAAGCCAGACCGCAGGGCAGATCGTGGACCTGACGGCCGCCCTGTGCCAGCTCAATGCGGCGCTGTGCGAGAACACCTCCGTGCCCCCGCCCGGCACGGGCACCGGGGCCGCGTCGGACTGCTTCAACCCCGTGCTGCTGCAACAGGGCACGACCTACCGCTGGGACTGGCAGTCTGCCGATGGCGCCGTGCAGTTCAGCACCGAGGGGCGCATCAACCCCCCGGCCAGCTTTGCCGGGCAGTCCGGGCTGATCGAGACCGAGCGCACGGTGCTGGTGAGCAAGGCGGGCGCCACCACGTTCAACGCCCGGGTGTGGGAATACGACAAGCTGGAGAGCACCCCCCAGGGCCCGGTGCTGCTGCGCTATGGCAGCACCGCGCGCGTGGAGGCACCGGTGGCGGGCATGCGGACCACCATGGTGCTCAGCCCGGCCAACCGCGTGCGCGACTTTGCGCTGGCGCTCAACGAGAGCTACACGATCAATGAGGTGCGCCAGACCACCATGGAGCTCCCGGGCCTGCCGACCCAGACCAGCACGACCCGCGAATCACAGACCATCACCTACCGCGGTCAGGAAAGCGTGACCGTGCCCGCCGGCACCTACATGGCCTGCAAGTTCGAGTGGACCAACGGCACGCGCGTGTCGGCGGGGTGGACGGCCAAGGGCACGGGCCTGCCCCTGGTGATCACGGGCGACGATGGTGCGGGCAACCCGGTCACGCTGTACATCAAGTCCAGCTCGCACATCAACGGTCACCCCATATAGCCGAGTGCGCCCAGCAAAGCGCCTGCACCCAGCATCCACAGCAGGTGCAGGCGCGTCTTCCACACCAGCAGCATGGTCACCACGGTGGTCAGCCACAGCGGCCAGGCGGTGGCCAGGCCGCCATGGGCCTGGGCCAGCACCCAGGTGGTGGCCAGCAGCAGGCCGATGACCACCGGCACCATGCCCTGCTTGAAGGCGCGCACGCCGCGCCGTTCGCGGTTGCGGTGGCCCCAGCGCGTGGCCAGCCAGGTCAGCAGGCTGCTGGGCAGCATCACGCCCATCATGCACAAGGCCATGCCCAATGCGCCCAGGGCCCAGCCCAGCGGGCCAGCCCCGCCGGCATTGAGCCCCACGTTCCAGCCCAGCAGCGCGATGAAGAGCACATTGGGCCCGGGGGCCGCCTGGGCGATGGCGATGGATGCGTTGAACTGCGGGTCGGCCAGCCAGGCGTTCTTTTCCACCAGAAAGCGGTGCATGTCGGGCGCGGTGGCAATGGCGCCGCCCACGGCCAGCAGCGACAGCGACATGTAGTACAGGAAGAGCTGCAGCCAGTCGGCCCAGCCCAGGTGGATGCTGGCGCCCGTCATGGCGCGAGCTTTCGCCAGGTGAGCAGGCAGGCTGTTCCGCCCAGCAGGGGCAGGGTCCAGACCAGCGGCCAGCGCAGCACGGCCATGGCCACCACGGTAAGCACCGTGATCACCGAACAAACGGCCGGGCCGAGCGGGTGGGTGCGCAGCGTGGCCGAGAGCTTGAGCCCGGTACCCGCAATCAGCCCGGCGGCCACCGCGCCCATGCCGCGCAGCGCGCCGGCCACGGCCGGGTGGCTGGCGAACTGGGCATACACCACGGCCAGCGTCAGCACCAGCATGAGCGGAAACAGCAGCATGCCGGCCAGCGCCGCCAGCGCGCCGCGCCAGCCGAAGTAGCGGTCGCCGATGGTGATGGAGAGGTTCACCACATTGGGGCCGGGCATGATCTGCGCCACCGCCCATTCCTCGACGAATTCCTCGTTCGTCATCCAGCGCTTGCGCTCCACCAGTTCGCGCTGCACCACGGCCAGCACCCCGCCAAAGCCTTGCAGCGCCAGCCAGGTGAAGGACCAGAACAGGTCGGTGCAGTTGCGCGGGGCCGGGCGTTGCGCTACCGGAGTGGAGGGGCTGGGGGAGGGCGGGGCCATGGATACGGGGCAGGGAGGACAAAGACCGGGCGCAAGCGGATGTGCCCCTGCGATGGTAAACGCGCGCCGGTGGGTATGCTGGCGTCCTCCCGTTTCCCTTGAACCATTTCCGATATGAAACTCATCCGTTATGGTCAGCCCGGTGCCGAGCGCCCCGGCCTGCTCGACGCCCAGGGCGTGCTGCGCGACCTGTCCATGCTGCTGCCCGAGCTGGGGCCTGCCCAGCTCAACCCGCGCACGCTGGCGGCCCTGGCCGCCATCGACGCCAGCCGCCTGCCCGCGGTGGAAGGCGCGCCGCGCCTGGGCTGCCCCGTGGGCGGCGTGGGCAAGATCGTCTGCGTGGGCCTGAACTACGCCGACCATGCGGCCGAGGCCGGCATGCAGGCGCCAGCCGAGCCGGTGCTCTTCATGAAGGCTGTCACCTCGCTCAACGGCCCGAACGACGAAGTGCGCATACCGCCTGGATCACAGAAAACCGACTGGGAGGTGGAGCTGGGCCTGGTCATCGGCACGCGCGCCAGCCATGTCAGCGAAGATGCTGCACCGCAGCATGTGGCCGGCTATGTGCTGGCCAACGATGTGTCGGAGCGTGCTTACCAGATCGAGCGCGGTGGCCAGTGGGTCAAGGGCAAGAGCTACGACACGTTTGCGCCCATCGGCCCCTGGCTGGTGACCGCGGACGAGGTGGCCGACCCGCATGCGTTGGACCTGTGGCTCGAAGTCAACGGCCAGCGCGTGCAGAACGGCAACACGCGCAACTTCATTTTCGGCCTGCCCAAGGTGATCTCGTACATCAGCCAGTTCATGACGCTGGAGCCTGGCGACATTGTGCTCACCGGCACCCCCGCCGGCGTGGGCCTGGGCCAGAAGCCCGCGCCCTGGTTCCTCAAGCCCGGCGACGTGGTGCGCCTGGGCGCCACGGGGCTGGGCGAGCAGCGCCAGGTCTTCGTGGGCGGCTGAATGGCCCTGCCCGGGGAGTAGGGTGGGCACAACGCGCCGGGCCAATGTGCTTGCGGCGCGCAAAGCGGGGCGTGGATACTCTCGGCTGTGCCGTCTGCCCCTTCCCACCCTTCCTCGTCGGTCCTCACCCGGCTGCGCCAGCGTTTTGGCCGCAGCGCGCTGTATGCCGTGCTGTGCCTCATGCTCTGCGCGCTGGCGCTGTTCGAGGTGACCACCTGGCACAAGCTCGATGCCCTCGACAACCGGGTGGGGGATGCGCTCTTGCGCTGGCATGCGGAGAGCCGCAAGCCGCCAGACGATGTGGTGCTGATCGACATCGACCAGTTTTCATTGATGGACCCGCAGATGTTCGACATCGCGGGCAAGTGGGTTTGGCCGCGTGTCATCCATGCCGAGCTGATCAATGCGCTGGTGGCCCAGCAGCCCCGCGCTATCGTCCTGGACCTCTTCTTGTCACAGCCCGACCGCTTCCGCCCCGAAAACGACGCGGAACTGGCCAAGGCCCTGGCTTTCGAGCGCGCATTTGTTCCCATGCTCTTGATGGAGGAGGCCGAGCAGAAGGCCCCCCTGTCCATGGCGCCTCCAGTCATGGGCATACGCGCGCTCGCGCACGCGGACCCGAAGGCAAGCTACGGCATCGAGGCGCCGCTTGCCCTGCCTCCAGATGCCTGGCGAACGGGGTACATCAACTTCATCAAGGATCGTGATGGCATTGGCCGCCATACCGAATTGGGTCGCGAGATCGACGGCTGGTGGGTGCCGCACATGATCGGGCGGGTTGCTGACGCGCTGCAGTTGCCAAAACCCAGCACGCCGGGATTTCGGCTGAACTGGTATGGCACCGAGTTCACGCGCATTCCCTATGCCAAGGCCTATCTCGCCACCCAAACGGGTGATCGCAAGCTGCCTTTTGATGCCCGAGGCAAGATCATCGTCATTGGCGCCACGGCTAGCGGGATTTTCGACTTTGTTCCCACGCCGTTCGATGCCACGACCCCTGGGCCCTTTGTGTTGGCCACTGGCATGGCCAACCTTCAGAGCAATGACTGGTTGCGCGAGGCGCCTGACTGGGCCAATCCTGCGCTGGTGTTGGTGCTGATTTGCGGGCTGGCACTGGCTTTTGTCGCGCGCACCTCACCCGTCTGGGTTATTACCGGCTATGCCGCGCTGGCTGCGATCGCCGTCGGAGGGAGCGTCAGCGCGCTGCAGCAGGCGCATGTCTACTGGATGCCGGTGTCCTCCCTGGTGCTCGGTGCTGTGGCCTTGCTGGCTTTCGGGTTGTTGTCATCGCGCCTGGAGATGGGCCAGCGGCGCCATGTGCAGGCGATGTTCTCGCGCTTTGTGGACCCGCGCATCGTGCAGGACCTGTCAGAAACCGTGGCCGAGGCCGAGGTGTCCGCCAGCCGCGAGATCACGCTGCTGTTCTCCGACATCCGGGGCTTCACCAGCCTGTCGGAGCACCGCAAGCCCGAGGAGATCGTGAACATCCTCAACCGCTACTTCGAAATGCAGGTGGAGGTGATCTTTCGCCACCAGGGCACGCTCGACAAGTTCATCGGCGACGCCATCATGGCTTTCTGGGGGGCGCCCATTGCCCAGCCCAACCATGCGGTGCTGGCTGTGGAGGCGGCGCTGGGCATGGCCGATGCGCTGCAGCGCTTTGCCGACGACATGGCGCGCGAGGACCCGACGGCCAAGTTCGACATCGGCATCGGTGTGCATACCGGCTCGGCCGTGGTGGGATTTTTGGGCACCGCGCGCCGGCTGGATTACACCGCAATCGGCGATGCCGTCAATCTGTGCAGCCGCATCGAAGGGTGCACAAAAGGGATTGCCCGGGTTTTGGTTTCCGAGTCGACAAGGGCACAATGTGGGGAAACATTTGTTTTCATTGACCGCGGCGATTTCGAGGTGAAAGGCCGCGACCAGGCGGTGCGACTTTTCGAGCCACAGCGCCGCCCGCCAATGGGGGAATCGGCACCCGCCGAAGCCCCGATTTCGACACAGAGAGGAGAAGGAAAGTGAACACATCATTCGTGGGCCTGTTGAAAGGCCTGCTCATTGCGCTGCTGCTGGGGCTGGGCCTCGGTGTGCACGCCCAACAACTGGAAGTCACCGTGGCGACCGAGCTGCGCGCCACGCCGGCACTGGATGGCAAGGTGCTGGTCAGGCTGGCCAAGGGCAACAAGGTCGAACAGACCGCGGCGCAAGAGGGCTGGGTCAAGGTCAAGTTCGGTCGCATGGAAGGCTGGGTGCGTCTGAACTTCGTGAAGACTTTGGAGGCTGCGGCCCCCGCGACTGCGCCAGCCAGCGGTGGCACTAGTTTGGCAAGCATGTTCAGCGGTGGCAGCAACCGGCCGACCGCTTCTACGGGCACCAAGGGAATCACGCCAGAACAACTTGCCAATGCACAGCCAGATCAGGCCGAGATGGCGCAGTTGGAAAAGTACGCCATCAACATGGGCCAGGCCGAAGCTTTTGCACGCAGTGGCAAGGTCGTGGCGCAGAAGATTGACGCTTACACCGGAGCAGAAAAATGAAGATCCAACGCTTGAAAGTCGCGGCGCTGGCGCTGGCCACAGTCGTGCTACTGACCGGTTGTGAAACCATGCCACAGGCCGGCGGCTCTGGGGGCTTGAACGTTCTTTCCTCCGCGCTGGGCGGTGGGTCTGGTGGCGGGTCACGTGTCGGCGGCGTCATGGATGTTTTCCAGGGGGTTTCCGCCGCGTTCAAGGACTACACGCCTGAAGAACAGCGGGCCATGGGCCATGACTTTGCGGCGGTACTGGTGGGTGCGCGTCCGCTGCTGCGCAACGATGCGGTACAGCGCTATGTGAACCAGGTCGGCTGGTGGGTGGCTGCGCAGGCAGAAAAGCCCAAAGACAAGGATGGCAAGGACATCCAGTTCGCCTGGCGCTTTGGTGTGCTTGATTCCGACGCTGTGAATGCCTATGCGACGCCCGGTGGCTTTGTGTTCATCACCTGGGGCCTGATGCAGAGGCTCAAGTCGGAAGCAGAACTGGCCGGTGTTCTAGGCCATGAAATTGCCCACGTGACACGTGGGCATTACCTGTCGGCCATGAAGAAGGGCGGCATTGCACAAGCTGCGGGTGGCGTGGTCCAGGCCCGATCAGGAGGCAACACCATGGTCAACGCTGCCATGGTGAATTTTGCGAAGAACCTGTACTCGAAGGGATTGGACCAGGGTGATGAGTTCGACGCCGACCGCCAGGGCGTGCTTTATGCTGCCCGCGCCGGCTATGCGCCCATCGGCCTGCCCACGGTGCTGAATATGTATGCGGCTACCGGCTCAAAATCCGACGCGTCTTACTCATTGCTGTTCTCGACCCACCCGGCTCCCAAGGATCGCCTGGACAAGCTGCAGCCTTTCATGACCACGAAGTTCTCGACGGCAGCCAACGTGAGCAACGAAGCCCGCTACGAAGCCATCAAGCGCCTGCTGCCCACCAAGTAATTCGCTGGGCCTTGGCACTGTTCGGATAAGAGCCCCTGCCGCGCGATGCGCGGCAGGGGCTTTTTTACGGGTTGTGTTGAGGGCGCCCGATTTATCAGCCCATCTTGCCCACAAACTTGTGCGCCGCATTGCGCCAGCGCGCTTGCTCAGGGTACTTGACCTGGAAGGCCTTGATGTCGGCCTGTCCCTCGTACTTCACCTTGAAGATCTTGAAGCTGGCCTGGCCCTCGTAGTCGACGAAGAGCCACTTGGCGTCGCCTTGGGCCTGCTGCTCGTAGGGCGTCTCGTACCAGCACAGGTCGGCCTGGCTCTCGTAGGCCACTTCGCAGACGGTTGCATCGGCCTGGTTTTCGTACTTGGTGACCAGAATTTTCGCCATGGGAGGAGCCCTTTGTAAGTGCAGTGAGCGGGTTTCGTGCCAGGGCCGGGCCGGGCAGTCGTTGCTGTCTGACCGCAAGCCTACCCAAAAAACCGTGAAAAATTTCACGCAGCCGATGAATGTCACGTCTGGACACCTTGCCGGTGGGCTTTTTCGCTGGCCAGCGGCGGCTACTCGACCAGTGCCGTCTCCACATAGATGAGCTCGCAGGAGTTGGCCCCCGAGTCCGAGCGGGTGAGCGAGCTGGTCCAGCGCCAGCCGCTGGGGTGCGTCACCTCGACCAGCTTGCCGGTGATGCGGATGTAGCTGCCCTTGCTTGCCTTCTTGAGCGCGCGCTCCACCGCATCGTTGGCGGGAATCATGTGCATGTTGGCCGAGGACTCGATGATCTCCTGCACCGGAATGGGGGGCTGGTTCGACCAGGAGTAGCGGTACCAGCGCCCGCCCTGGGTGATGTTCAGGGGCTCGTAGACGGCCGGGTCGGCCATGCGCTTCCAGCCCAGCGCCAGGTCCACGGGCGACAGATCGGCCTCGCGCCCCACCATATAGCCTTCACGCCCCAGCACCCGCGCGCGCACCGCGAACCGGGCCAGGGGGCGCACCTGGTAGCCGTTGAGCGCAAACGGCGGGTCGCTGGTCGCGCTCTGCTGCGGCGCATCGCCAAACTCCTGTTGCTGGAGCACCTGGCCTTGCAGTTTTTTGTCCACGCGGCCCACGCGCAGCTTTTCGATCGCGAAAAAGCCGATCAACAGGGCGATCGCCAGCAGGACAACGGATTTGAGTCTCATGGTTACAGGGAGGGAGCAGGGGGGGGCGCGCCACGGCGGTACCGGGAATGTACCGCGCGGCGGGGCAGGTCGCGCCCTTGGCTGACAGTGCAGGCAGGCCCGTTCGGCCCACAATGCGAGCCACGATGCCATCTGCCCGCTTCCCTCCTTTGTTGCGCCGGGCCGCAGAGTCCCGCCGGTGGTGGGCAGTGCTGGCCAGCCCCGTGGTCCTTGCCGGCCTGGCGGCCTGCGGCGACACGGCCATCCTGGCACCGGAGCAGGGCATGGGCAGGTCGCCCACCCTGCCGGCGCCCAAGCCCTCCCTGATCCCCACGCTCCAGATCGCCCCCGCCACGGGTTGGCCCGAGGGGGCCATGCCCACTGCCGCCGTGCCGGGCCTGGCGGTCACGCCGCTGGCCACCGGGCTGGACCACCCGCGCTGGGTGGTGGTGCTGCCGGGGGGCGATGTGCTGGTGGCCGAAAGCCAGGCACCGCCCAAAGGGGAGGGTGCGCCCGGTGGCCTGGTCAACGCCATCCGGGGCTGGATCATGAAGACCGTGATGGGCAAGGCCGGCTCGGGCCGCAGCCCCTCGGCCAACCGCATCACGCTGCTGCGCGACGCCGATGGCGATGGCCGAGCCGAGGTGAAAAGCGTGTTCCTGCAGAACCTGAACTCCCCCTTCGGCATGGCCCTGGTGGGCAGGGACCTCTATGTGGCCAATGCCGATGCCGTCATGCGCTTTCCCTACGAGCCGGGGCAGACCGCGATCACGGCCGCCGGTACCAAGCTCGTGGACCTGCCCGGCGGCCCCATCAACCACCATTGGACCAAGAACCTCATTGCCAGCGCCGATGGCAGCAAGCTCTACGTGACCGTGGGTTCCAACAGCAACGTGGGCGAGAACGGCATGGCGGCCGAGGAGGGCCGTGCCGCCATCTGGGAGGTGGACCGTGCCAGCGGCGCCCACCGCATCTTTGCCAGCGGCCTGCGCAACCCCAACGGCCTGGGCTGGGCGCCGGGCACCGGCGCACTGTGGACGGTGGTCAACGAGCGCGACGAGATCGGCAGCGACCTGGTGCCCGATTACCTCACCTCGGTGAAAGACGGTGCCTTCTACGGCTGGCCCTACAGCTACTACGGCCAGCATGTGGACGCGCGCGTGCAGCCGCCCCGGCCCGATCTGGTGGCCAAGGCGGTCTCGCCGGATTACGCGCTGGGCTCGCATGTGGCGCCCTTGGGGCTGGCATTTGCCCAGGGGCCGGCGTTGGCCCCCCAGTTGGCCAGCGGCGCCTTCGTTGGCGAACATGGCTCGTGGAACCGTAAGCCGCTCAGCGGCTACAAGGTGGTGTTCGTGCCTTTTGCCGAGGGCCAGCCCGCGGGCCTGCCGGTCGATGTGCTCACAGGGTTCCTGAGCCCTGAAGGCAAGGCCTACGGACGGCCGGTGGGCGTGGCCATCGATGCGCGTGGCGGTCTGCTGGTGGCCGACGATGTGGGCAATGCCATCTGGCGCGTGGCACCCGCTGCTGCGCGTTAAAACCTGTTCTTGGCCCTGGCCCCTCACACCCAGTCTTCGTGGGCCGGTACCTCGGCCGGGAACATGTTGATGTACTGCACCAGGCGGGGCTGGGTGGCCCGGTTCGGACTGGGGCCATGGGGCAAGGCCTGGTGCCAGATCACGAGGTCGCCTGCTCCCGCGCCGATGGCCCGTGCCCCCAGGGCCCGGAAGTCCGCGCGCCGCGGTTCGGCGCCCGGCGGCAGGCTGGCCAGCCAGGGGCCGATGCGGCGGTGAAAGCCGGGCACCACGGTCAGGCCGCCTTGCTCCGGCAGGGTGTCGGTGAGGTAGAGGATGCCCTGCGTGCAGAACGGAATCGGCTGCACCAGGCTCACGTCCCAGTGCAGGCCCTGGGCGCTGTAGGGGTGGCCTGGGCGCTCGGGCGGATTGAAGCCGCAGCGGTCCGTGCTGCGCCACAGGTCGGCCGAGCCCCACAGCTGGGCAAAGGCCTTGTGGATGCGCAGGGACCGCCGGTTCTTCTCGAAGGCCGGGTGCTGGAACAACTGCACCATGACATTGCGCGGGGCGTTCGGGTACCAGGAGTCCACATCGTGCGGGGTTGCGCCCACGGCGTCCCACACCACCTGCGCTGCGGCGGCGCTGTCGTCGGCAGCCACGGCCTGCCGCAGGACCACGTAGCCATGTTCGTCCCAGTGGGCCAGGTCGGCGGCGTCCAGCACGGGGGGCATGGCATCGATGCGGGCTTGCAGGTCCAGTTGTGCGGCAGGCGGTGCACCGCCTTCGACCAAGGCCTGCAGGCGCGCCACCGTGGTGGCATCAGGAGCGCCTGCCGTGCGCACGATCCAGTCCTCGAACTCGGCAAAGTCCGGTGCCTCGCGCAGCACGTATTGCATGGTCTGTTCCAGCCCCACCCCCATGGCGGCCAGCACGACCTGGGTGCGGTGGGCTTCCTGCTGGCCCATCCCAGATCGTCCCTGGCGTGCCGCCATCCAGCTGGACCAGCAGCGCTTGAGGTAGGGCACCTGCAGGGCGCCGCGTTCATGGGGTGGGCAAAGGAGGTCTGCAGAGTGCGGGGCGGCGGACATGCGGGTCTTGTGTGTGGGCAGGCGATGGTGCAGCCCGCTTTGTATCATCCACCGCACGGGGCATGCCGCTTGGGCGGCTATTGGGGCACGAAGCCGCTTTGCGCAACCAGGGCTGTCAGGGCCTTGGACACCTGCGCCAGCCGCTGGCCCTGGTCTGTGGGCGTGCCTGCAGCCGGCGTCATGGCGTTGGCCTGCAGCTTGGCCACCACCTCGGGCAGGGCCAGCACCTGGTTCAAGGCCGCGTTGTAGCGGGCTACGGCCGTGTCGTTCAGGCCGGCGGGTGCGTACAGCCCGAGAAAGTCGCTGGTGGCATCCAGGCTCGCAAGGCCCGCCTGCGCGAACGAGGGCACGCCCGGCAGCAGCGGCGTGCTGCGGCTGGCCGCCAGGATGCGCAGCTTGCCCGCCTTCTGGTGCTGCAGGAAGTCCGAGATGCCCGAGACACCTGCCGAGATCTGCCCGGCCAGCAGATCGGTCACCATGGGTGTGGCGCCGCGGTAGGCCACCGGCACGATATCGGCCTTGAGGTGGCGCGCCACCTCGCCGGCAATGAATTCCGGTGCGGACGCTGGCGCCGGTACGCCGATGCTCGCGTCGCCGCGGCGTGCGGCGAACCAGGCACCCAGTTCGGCCAGGCTGGCGGCGCCGGTCTTGGGGTGCACGGCCAGCGCCAGCTCGAAGTTGGCCACGGCACCGACGGGCCGGAAATCGGTGGCAGGGGCAAAGCCCGGCGCCTTCATGGTCAGTGGCACCATGGCCACAGTGTGGGTGTTGCTCAGGAAGAGCACCGAGCCGTCTGCGGGCGCCACCTTGAGCGCCTGGGCCGCAATCTGCCCGCCGGCGCCAGGCTTGTTGTCCACCAGCACGGGCTGGCCCAATTGGGTGGCGAGCTTGTCGGCGACGATGCGGGCCGCCGTGTCGGCCGGGCCACCGGGTGGGTAGCCCACCAGGATGCGGATGGGGCCCGGGTAAGCCGGCGCCTGGGCATGGGCGCCGCCGGGCAGCGCCGGCCAGGTGAGGGCAAGAAGGACGGCCTGCAGGCAGTGGCGGCGCGACAGGGTGGGGCGGTAGGGGCTGTGCATGGGGTGCTCTTTCGGGGCGGCCGGAATGGCGGGGTCAGGCGGCTGCGCGCTCGGCAAGCAGGGCGCGGCGCCGTTCCACGATGGGTTGCAGGCGTGTCCGGGCCGCCTGCACGAGGGCAGGCGGCGCCTTGTGCGGTGCACCGGTGTCGAAGGGCGGTTGTGGGTCGTACTCGGCAAACAGCTGAACGCCCTGGGCCACTTCGGCGCTGCTGGCCAGCGCAATCGCCTGCAGCGCGCAGTCGATGCCCGAGGTCATGCCGGCGCCGGTGATGCGGTTGCGGTCCACCACGACGCGCTCGCCCACCGGGGTGGCGCCCACCAGGGAGAGCAGGGCGTGCGAGCCCCAGTGGCAGGTGGCGCGGTAGCCCTGCAGCAGGCCGGCCGCGCCCAGCACCAACGGGCCGGTGCAGATGCCCACGATCCATTTCGCGCCCTGGGCCTGTCTGGAGAGAAAGGCCAGGGTCTCTTCGTCGCTGAGCAGTGCCTCGATGCCTGGGCCGCCCGGTACGACGACCATGTCCAGCGTGCCGCAGCTGTCGAACGATGCGGTGGGGCGGAACTCCCAGCCCAGTTCCGTGCGGATCGGTTCGGTGTGCTTCCACACCAGCTGCAGTTGCGCGCCCGGTATGCGCACCAGCAGGTCGGCGGGCGCGACATAGTCGATGGCGGTGATGTCGGGAAATACCAGCATGCCGATGTTCATGGGGGCCTTTCTGTGCGGTGGATGTTTGGATGGCTCCACTGTAGGATCGGCCTGTCTGTCCGTCAGGACACAAGTACCACGATTTCTGCCAAGCCAATCCACCCCATGCAAAACGCCGCCCACCAGGTCTGGTTCCTGGTTTTCGATCAGTTCCAGCTCTTGGACGTGAGCGGGCCGCTGCAGGTCTTCGCCACGGCCAATGACGAACTGCGGCTGGCCGGCCGCGCGCCGTTCTACGAGACCGGGGTCTACGGCCTGTCGGGCGGCGCCGTGCGCAGTTCGAGCGGGGTGGACCTGGTGGCGCGGGCGCTGCCGCAGCGCCTGGCGCGCAGTGTGCAGACTGTGGTGGTGCCTGGGGGGCCTGGGGTGTTCATGCCTGCGGCCGCAGGCCGCGCGGCGCATGACACCCCGGCGGCGCATGCCCTGGCGCAGTGGTTGCGCCGCGCCTCACCGCGCATCGAGCGGCTGGCGTCGGTCTGCACCGGCGCCTTTGTGCTGGCGCACACCGGGGTGCTCGATGGCGCCGGTGCCGTCACCCATTGGGCGGCCTGCGATCACCTGGCATCGGGGTTTCCGGCCATTGCCGTGCAGCCCGATGCCATCTACTTCCGCCATGGACGGGTATGGACCTCGGCCGGAGTCACGGCCGGCATCGACATGGCCCTGGGCATGGTCGAGGCCGACCTGGGCCGCGACATCGTGATGGCCGTGGCCAAGAAGCTGGTGGTGTTCTACAAGCGCCCGGGCGGGCAGTCGCAGTTCAGCAGCGCGCTGCTGGAGCAGACCGCCGGCGACGAGCGCATCACCCGCCTGCATGCCTGGATCGCCGAGCACCTGCGCTCGGACCTGAGCGTGGCGCGCATGGCCGACCAGGTGGGCATGAGCCTGCGCACCTTTGCGCGCTTCTACACTGCCCACACGGGCACCACGCCCGCCCATGCCGTGGAGCGCATCCGCCTGGAGAAGGCCTGCCGCCTGATCGAGGCGCACCGGCACAGCAACAAAGCCATTGCCGTGCAGTGCGGCTTCAACTCCGAGGAGGTGATGCGGCGCATGTTCATGCGCCACCTGAATGTGTCGCCCAAAGGCTACCGCGAGCGGTTTGCGGCTGCGGACTGATGTGAACCGGGCAAAAAAATGCCGCCTCTAGGGGCGGCTTGTGAGGGGCTTACCTTGGAGAAATGGGGGGGGGGCGGGCTTGCCTTCAGGCAAACGTATTGACCTGGGTGCCCAGCGTGCCCGAAGTGGCCAGCGGAGGCTGGGGCAGGGCCTGGAGCAGGGTGGCGGCCGAAGAAGCCTGGATGTCCAGTGCCTTCTTGAGCACGCGGACGTTGAGGGCATCGGAGGTTTCGCGGCTGGCCAGGGCCGTGGCGGTGTTGACGATGCTGTTGGTGAGGGCGACATCCATAGGGGTTCTCCGGTACTTCTCTCGCTTATCGGCATTCTGCGCCTGAAATGAAGGAAGTTTGTCAACTGTTACATCCTGCCGTGGCTGAAACGCCCTCTCCGCTTTGCGCAGGCCCCATTACTCCAGGGCCGCCACCCCAATGGGCTGGCAGGCAGCCAGGTCGGATTCGCCCACCTCGGGCAGGTGCCGGGCCGCATTGCGCAGGGCCGTGCGCAGGCCCTCTTCCAGCACCGGGTGGTAGATGGGCATGCCCAGCAACTGGTGCACGGTGAGCTTTTGCGTGATGGCCAGCGCCAGCAGATGGGCCAGGTGCTCCCCGTCCGGCGCGCACATCTCGGCGCCCAGCAGGCGCGCATTGCCCTTGTCGGCATAGACGCACAGGCGGCCGTGGTTGCGCAGGGCGGCGCGGGCGCGCCCGTGGCGCTCGAACTCGACAGCCCCCACCACGGTGTGGGCCGGGTCGAGGCGGTCGAAGGGCGTGCCCACCACGGCCACGTTGGGGTCCGAGAACACGATGGACAGGCGCGTGCGGCGCGCAAAGCGCGTGGGTTCGGCCGCCAGCGCGTTCATGCCGGCGATGTGGCCTTCGTCTGCCCCCTCGTGCAGCAGCGGGGCATGGCCATTGGCATCGCCGGCCAGGAACACGCGCAGCCTGCCGATCTGCTGGGTCTGCGGGTCCACCTGGGGCATGCCGCGTTCGTCCAGCGGTTCGCCCAGGGTTTCGAGGCCCAGGTGCTCGATGTTGGGCGTGCGGCCCATGGCGGCGATCACCTGGTCCACCACCACGCGGTTGGCACCGCTGCGCACCTCGATGCCGCCGGCCACCTCGCGCAGTTCGGCCTTGGCGTGGGTGTGCAGAACCATCTCTTTCCTGAGCAGGGCGCCCAGTTCGGCATTCAGGGTCGGGTCGCTCAGCCCGCCCAGCGCATGGCCGGTGGTGAAGGCGGCCACCTCCAGCCCCAGTCGGGCCAGGGCCTGCGACAGTTCCACGCCGATGGCGCCCATGCCGATCACGGCCACGCGCGGGCCCAGGTTTTCCTGCTCGAACAGGGTGTCGGTGGTCAGGATGCGGTCGCCAAAGGCCAGCCACTCCTCGGGCACCACGGGCCGCGAGCCGGGGGCCAGGATGATGCTGTCGGCGTGGTAGCGCACGCCGTCCACGTCCACCGTGTTCGCATCGAGCAGCACGGCGCGGCCCGACAGGCTGGCCTCGCCCAGGTCCTCGGTGGCCCGCAGGGCACCGGCCACAAAGTCATCGCGCAGGGCCCGCACGCGCCGCAGCACGGCAGGGAGATCGGCCTTGAGGTCGGCGCCCCCGCGGATGCCGAATTCCCCGAATGCCAGCCGCCGGTGGAAGGCATTGGCCGCCTCGATCAAGGTCTTGGAGGGCATGCAGCCCACGCGGGCACAGGTGGTGCCCCAGGGCCCCTCGTTGACGATCAGGTAGCGCTCCGTGCGCTTGCGCACCTCGCGCAGGGCCGCCAGGCCGGCCGTGCCTGCGCCGATGATGATGGTGTCGAGGGGCTGGCCCATGGATTGTGTCTCCCGAGTGGCGTGGAGCCGCCAGTGTGCAGGGCATGGGGCCGCCCGCGTGTAGGCGGGTTGCCCAAGGTGCGCCGCTTTTCAGCCTGCGTCCATCCAGCCCACCCGCCCCTGGCCCTGGTCGTTGATGCGTTGCACGAAGCCCGCCGACTGCGCCTCTGGCAGCCGGATCTGCAGGGTTACGAGCGAGCCGTGCTGCACGTCCAGCAGGTCGGCGCCGGCCGCCTCCACCTCGCGGCGCAGCAGGCCTTCGAGGGCGTAGGGTACGGCGCATTGCAGCGTGGCCATGCGTTGCAGTGTGACCTTGGGCGCAGTGAGCAGGGCCTGGGCGATGGCGTCGGTATAGGCCCGCACCAGCCCGCCCGCGCCCAGCTTCACGCCACCGAAGTAGCGCACCACGGTGGCCAGCACGCCTTCCAGATCCTGGTGGCGCAGCACGTCCAGCATGGGGCGGCCGGCCGTGCCGCTGGGCTCGCCATCGTCCACGGCAGCCGATTGGCCGCCCGCCAGCAGCGCCCAGCAGACATGGGCGGCGCCCGGGTGCTGCTTCCACAATGCGTCCACCGCGGCCTGGGCGCTGGCCCGGTCGGCCATGGGCTGCACGCAGCCGATGAAGCGGCTTTTCTTGATGAGGAGCTCGCTGTGGGCGGGGGCGGCAAGGGTCTGTGGCATGGGGCGAGGAGCTTATCAGCGTTGCCGGGCCGCAAAGATGTGGTGCAAATGCGCCACTGGCAGGCCGCCGCAGGTGGCAGATATGTGACGCCTGTCACAGCCACGGGCCCGCTGGTCGGTTGCGGGCCTGGAAGTGTGCGTTCTGTCACAAGCTCCGACGCGGTGCGTTCCTACACTTGAGCCCATAGCCGATGACTATTCTCGGTAAACAAGCACACCGACGCACCCAAGGAACCCGCCATGTTCGCACTGCCATTGACCGCCTCCCTCCCCAGCACGCTGGCCAGCCACGTGTTCGGCCGCTTCGCCGCAACCTCGGCGCCATCGTCCATGGCGCGCATGGCCATGCCCGCTCCCGCTGCTGCTGCCAGCACGCTGCGCGCCGATGTGGCCGCCGATTTCGAGGACGAAGAGGAAGAGTTCGACCTGGCCCAGCGCGTGCGTGAAGTGGGCGAGTGGTAAGACCACCTACCGGTGCTCGGGCATGGGCGGCGTGACCGCGCGCGCCATGAGCACGCTGGTGTAGTTGGTGAGCGGCCTCCAGTCGCATTCGCCGACCACCCGGTAACCCCAGGATTCGTACATCGCAATCAGCGCATGGGCCGGTTGGGCCGTGTCCAGTGCCAGGGTGGCGGCCCCGGCACTGCGCGCCCTGTCCAGCAGCTCCGTGTGCAGCAGTTTCCCCAAGCCCTGTCCCTTGAACCAGGGCGCCACGCAGAACTGCGTGATGGACCACACCGAGCTGTCGCGGTACAGCGCCACTTTCGAGTCCGGCTGCGGCCCGCGCAGGGTGGCCGTGGCGGCATAGTCTCCCTCTATCTCCACCACCAGCGCCAGGCCTGAGGCCAGGCGCTTGGCGGTGTCCTCCACCGTCTGGTGCGTGGCCCAGTAGCGCAGGCCTTTGCTGGCGTGCGGGGCGTAGGCGGCGTGGATGAGCGCGGTCAGCCGCTCCAGGTCGTCGTGCGGCGCGAGCGGGCGGATGTGGGGGGCGGGCAGGGCAGGGGTCATGGCATTGCTGCCGCCGGGGGGCGGCGGCCTCAGAGTTTGAGCGACCAGGTTTCCGAGACCAATTGTTGCCCGAAGTCCTCGTACGGTTCCGATTTGTCCAGCACAAATCCCCGTTTGGCGTAGATCGAACGCGCGGTGGTCAGGCAGCTGTTGGTCCACAGCACCATTTTTTTGTAACCTTTGGCACGCGCGAACGCGATGCATTCGTCCGTGAGCCGCGCGCCCAGGCCCATGCCGCGGGCCTTGGGTGACAGGATCAGCATGCGCAGCTTGGCCGTGGTGGCCGACTTGCGCACCACGAAGATCGCGCCCACGCGCTCGCCGTCGAGCTCGGCGATCCAGCACTTTTCCCATTCGGGCTGGAACTTGCGCACGAACTGTGCCGCGATGTCGGCCACCAGGGCCTCGAAGCGCATGTCCCAGCCGTATTCGCGGGCATAGATCTCGCCATGCTGCTGCACCACCCAGCCGATGTCGCCAGGCACAGGGTCGCGCAGCACCGCCACGCGCGGAGCAGCCCCGGGGGCGGCGGGCTGCAGCAGGGCCTCGATGCGCTCCATGGCCTGCACCAGCTCGGCCTGGCGGGGGGCGGGCAAGGGGGCGAGCAGGGCCGCCGCCTCGTCGCGCGAGCGCTGCTGCAGCGGGGCGAAGGCTTCGTGGCCGGCCGGCGTCAATGTGAGCACGCTTTGGCGCGCATCCTTGGCGCTGGGCGAGCGGCTGATCCACCCGGCGTTCTCGAAGCGGCGCAGGATGCGGCTGAGGTAGCCTCCGTCCAGCCCCAGCTCGCGCGCCAGCTCGCTGGCCACCAGGTCCTGGCGGTGGGCCAGTTCATAGAGCACACGCACGTCGGTCAGCGAGAGATCGCTGCCCAGATAGGGGTCCAGCACACCGATGCGGCGTGTGAAGAAGCGGTTGAAACGGCGCACGGCCTTGATGGCGTCTGTGGGGGCATTGGCGAGGGGTTGATCCATGATTGATTGCCAAAGTCATGTAATTAATTGACTTTGGCAAGTATATGCCCTTTGGCCCATGGCCGGGCAAAGGGTAGGACAAACACAAGCAGGGCGACAAAAGAGGGCCGCCAACGTAAAATCGCGGGTTATCCATAACGGCCTCGCCCATCCGAGGTCTCGCACCCCCCACATGAACGCCCCCGTCGACGTCTCCTTTTTCGCGCGCGCAGCCAAGCCGCTGACCAGCTATCGCCCCTATTGGGCGAAGCGTTTCGGCACGGCCAAATTCCTGCCGATGAGCCGCGCCGAGATGGACCAGCTGGGCTGGGACAGTTGCGACATCATCCTGGTGACGGGCGATGCCTATGTGGACCACCCGAGCTTCGGCATGTCGGTGATCGGCCGCACCCTGGAGTCCCAGGGCTTTCGCGTGGGCATCATCGCCCAGCCCGACTGGCAGAGCGCCGACCCGTTCAAGGCGCTGGGCAAGCCCAACCTGTTCTGGGGCGTGACCGCGGGGAACATGGATTCCATGATCAACCGCTACACGGCGGACCGCAAGATCCGCAGCGACGACGCCTACACCCCGGGCGACGTGGGCGGCAAGCGCCCGGACCGTGCGGCCATCGTCTACAGCCAGCGCTGCCGCGAGGCTTACAAAGATGTGCCCATCATCCTGGGCGGCATCGAAGGCAGCCTGCGCCGCATCGCCCACTACGATTACTGGAGCGACAAGGTACGCCGCTCCATCGTGGTGGACGCCAAGTGCGACCTGCTGCTGTACGGCAATGCCGAGCGCGCCCTGGTCGAGGTGGCGCACCGCCTGGCCGCGCGCGAGCCCGTGGAGCAGATCACCGATGTGCGTGGCACGGCCTTCGTGCGCCGCCCCGACGACGAAAGCGGCAAGGGCTGGTTCGAGATCGATTCCACCAGCGTGGACGAGCCGGGCCGGGTCGAGGCGCACGTCAACCCCTACATGACGACCAGCGAGCAGGCCGCGGCCCAGGGCAGCACCTGCAGCAAGGAAGACGGTCCGCAGGACGGGCAGGGCGGTGCGGCCATTGCCGCGGCCGATCCCAACCCCGCCATCCAGCCCATGCTGTTCGTGGCCAACCCCGCGCTCAAGGCCAAGCTCAAGGTGCCGCCGCGCGAGCGCAGCGTGATCCGCCTGCCCAGCTACGAGCAGGTCAAGAGCGACCCGGTGCTGTACGCCCACGCCAACCGCGTGTTGCACCTGGAGACCAACCCTGGCAACGCGCGCGCCCTGGTGCAGGCCCATGGCGAGGGCGTGACCGCGCGCGACGTGTGGATCAACCCGCCGCCCATCCCGCTGACCACGGCCGAGATGGACCATGTGTTCGACCTGCCGTACGCGCGCGGCCCGCACCCAAGCTATGCCGACGAGAACGGCAGCCACGATGGCGCGACCAAGATCCCCGCGTGGGAGATGATCCGCTTTTCGGTCAACATCATGCGTGGCTGCTTCGGCGGCTGCACCTTCTGCTCCATCACCGAGCACGAGGGCCGCATCATCCAGAGCCGCTCCGAGGATTCCATCATCCAGGAGATCGAGGACATCCGCGACAAGGTCGCCGGCTTCACCGGCACCATCTCCGACCTGGGCGGCCCCACGGCCAACATGTACCGCCTGGGCTGCAGGAGCCCGGAGATCGAGGCCGCCTGCCGCAAGCCGAGCTGCGTGTACCCCGGCATCTGCCAGAACCTCACCACCGACCACGGCCCGCTGATCAAGATCTACCGCCGTGGCCGCGCGCTCAAGGGCATCAAGAAGATCCTGATCGGCTCGGGCCTGCGCTACGACCTGGCCGTGAAGAGCCCCGAGTACGTCAAGGAGCTGGTGCAGCACCACGTGGGCGGCTACCTCAAGATCGCCCCCGAGCACACCGAGCAGGGCCCGCTCACCAAGATGATGAAGCCGGGCATCGGCAGCTATGACAAGTTCAAGCAGATGTTCGAGAAGTTCAGCGAAGAGGCGGGCAAGAAGCAGTTCCTGATCCCGTACTTCATCGCCGCGCACCCCGGCACCAGCGACGAGGACATGATGAACCTCGCCATCTGGCTCAAGAAGAACGGCTTCCGCGCCGACCAGGTGCAGACCTTCTACCCCAGCCCCATGGCCACGGCCACGGCGATGTACCACAGCAACAAGAACCCGCTGCGCAAGATCACGCGCGACAGCGAAGGCGTGGACATCGTGCGCGGCGAAAAGCGCCGCCGCCTGCACAAGGCCTTTCTGCGCTACCACGACCCGAACAACTGGCCGCTGCTGCGCGACGCGCTCAAGGCCATGGGCCGGGCCGACCTGATCGGCAACGGCAAGCACCACCTGATCCCCACCTTCCAGCCGATGACGGACGGGGGCTACCAGAGCGCGCGGCGCAAGAACTCCACGCTGAGCGGCGGCAAGACTGCGGCGCAAAGTGCCGCATCATCGAAGCCTTCGCAGGGCGTGGCGCTCAAGTCCACCCAGCCGCAGAAGGGCCGCATCCTCACCCAGCACACCGGCCTGCCGCCGCGCGTGACCGGGTCAGCCAAGCCTTCCGCTGGCCGCAAGGGCCGCTGACCCACAACACTGATCATGCCGCAGGAACGCATCCTCTACGCCGACACCGCTGCGTGGCGGGTGGAGCGGGTGGTCAGGCCTGCGGGGGTGGTCCATGCGGGCAGCACCGTCTACCAGGTGGCGACCCCGCGCTGGGTCTTCCCGGTGAGCGGGGTGTCCGAATTCCACATCGAGGGGCTGCAGGTGCTGCTCGACGGGCTGACTGTGGTGGCCTTGCCCACGGGGCTGCCCTACCGCGTCCATGAATGGCAGGCCGCGGAGCGCAGCCACATGGTGGTCAGCATGCAGCCGGGCAGCACGCCGGCCAGCGGCCCCGGCCAGGCCCTCGCATGGAGCCTGCCACCCCGGGCCCTCTGGCAGTTGCGCCTGCACTGGCGTGCGCTTGCGCAGGGGCGCGAGCAGACCGTCGGGCCCATGCCCGCGCCAGCTGCGCTGGGCAGCAGCTCCATGGCGCATGCGGCGGTGGCGCGGGCGCGGCGCTTCATGGCCACGCGCACGGCGGCGGCCGATGGCCTGCGCTGGTCGCTGCACGACGTGGCCGATGCCGCATGCTGCTCCTACTTCCATCTGGCGCGCCTGTTCCGTGCACACACGGGCCTGGGCCTGCATGCCTACCGCGAGCAACTGCGGCTGGCCGTGGCGCTGCAGCGCCTGGAGGAGGGCGAGGGGGATCTGGCCGCCCTGGCGCATGACCTGGGCTACAGCAGTCAGAGCCACCTGGGCACTGCCTTGCGCCGCGAAGTCGGGGTGACGCCGGCGCAGGCGCGCCAGGCGCTGCGCGGCTGACCGCAACGGACCTGGGCAGGATTCTGATAGCCGGGTCGGGGGTGGCGCGCAGAGACTGCGGGCATGCCTGCTGTCACTCCCTTTTTGCGCCGCCCGTCTTTTTTCCTGCCATCGCCCTGGATCGGCTGGCTGGCCGCGCTGGCTGCCGCGCTGATCGGCAGCGGCTGGCAGATCGCTTCGCGCCACGGCGTCACCACCACGCTGGGGCCGGTCGAGCTGGCCGTGCTGCGCTATGCCATTCCCGCGCTGGTCCTGGCGCCGCTGTGGCTGCGGCGCAGCGGGTGGCCGGCTGGCCTGTCCCTGCTGCGCTGCGCGCTGCTGGTGCTGTGTGGCGGCCTGCCGTTCGGCCTGGTGGTGCTGGCGGGGGCGCAGTGGGCGCCAGCGGCGCACATGGGCATCTTCGTGGCGGGCAGCCTGCCGGTGTTCACGGCGCTGGGTGGCTGGCTGGCAGCCGGGGACAGACCGGCCCCTTCCCGGTTGCTGGGTCTGGCGCTGATCGTGGCCGGCATGGCGGTCTTTGGTGCTGCAGATTGGCGCACGGTGGAGGGCGCCTGGCGCGGCGACCTGCTGTTCCTGTTCGCGGCACTGTTGTGGGCGGTGTACACGCTGGCGTTTCGCGGCTGCGGTCTCACGCCCTGGCAGGGCGCCGCCGTGGTGAATCTGGGCTCGGCCCTGCTGTTGCTGCCCCTGGTGGCGGTGGCCGGGGCGCCGCGGCTGCTGTCGGCGCCCTGGGCCGACGTGGCCTGGCAGGCGCTGGGGCAGGGCGTGGTGGCCGGGTTGCTCGGCCTGGTGGTCTACAGCGTGGCCATTGCCCGGCTGGGCGCGGCACGCGCCGCCCTGTCTGCAGCGCTGGTGCCGCTGCTCACGGCCGCAGGCGGTGCCGGCCTGCTCGGGGAGCCGTTTTCGGGCGCATTGCTTGTCGCCGTTTTGCTGGTGGTGCCCGGCCTCGTGCTGGGCGGTGGGGCCCTGGCTCAGCCTTTGCGCAGGCAGTCGGCCAGCGGTACGGGGCGCGAGAGCGCATAGCCCTGGGCATGGTCCACGCCGATGGCGCGCAGCGCATCGACGATCTCCATGGACTCGGCGAACTCCGCAATGGTCTCCTTGCCCATCACGTGGCCGATGTGGTTGATCATCTCCACCATGGCCCGGTTGGTGGGGTCGTCCAGCAGGTCGCGCACGAAGCTGCCGTCGATCTTGAGGTAGTCCACCGGCAGGTGCTTGAGGTAGGTGAAGGAGGACATGCCCACGCCGAAGTCGTCGAGTGCAAAGCGGCAGCCCAGTTGCTGCAGGTCCTTCATGAGCCGCACGGCACTGGGCAGGTGCGAAATGGCGCTGGTTTCGGTGATCTCGAAGCACAGCAGGTGCGGGTCCACCCCCGACTGCTCGATTTCGGTGTGGATGTAGCGCAGCAGGCTCTCGTCGCCCAGGCTGGTGCCCGAGAGGTTGATGGCGCAGGTGTGTACCGCGGGGCCACCGGCCGCCTGGTGCTGCGCCAGGGCGGCCAGCGTGTGCCGAACCACCCAGCGGTCGATGGCGGGCATCATGCCGTAGTGCTCGGCCGCAGGAATGAAGCAGCCCGGGGCGATCAGTTCCGTGCCGTCCTCGGCCAGGCGCAGCAACACCTCCAGGTGCAGGCCCGCGCCGTCCCTTTGCAGCGCGGTGATGGTCTGCGCATGCAGGCGAAAGCGGTGGTGCTCCAGGGCCAGGCGCAGGCGCCGCACCCAGTCCATGTCGCCTTCGCGGCGGCTCATCTCGATGTCTTCGGTCTGGTAGACGAAGACCTGGTTGCGCCCGCCTTCCTTGGCGCGGTAGCAGGCCATGTCGGCCACGCGCATGGCCTCCTGGATAGTGCTGAGCGCCGGGATCAGCTGCACCATGCCGATGCTCAGCCCGGTGGAGAGCTGGCGGCCTTCCCAGAGCACGCGCAGCTCATGCCCCGCCTGGCGCAGTTGCTCGGCAATGCGTGCCGAGGGCCCGGGTGGGCAGTCCTTGAGCAGAATGCCGAATTCGTCGCCCCCCAGCCGTGCCAGCGTGTCGCCTTCGCGCAGGTGGCTTTGCAGCATGCGGCAGACCTCGCGCAGCATCTCGTCGCCCGCCTGGTGGCCACAGGTGTCATTGATGAGCTTGAACTGGTCCAGGTCCACGAAGAGCAGGGCGCCTTCGCGCCCCACGGCGCGCGGCTGGCTGAGCAGCACTTCGAGCCGGTGTTCGAACTCGCGCCGGTTCACCAGGCCGGTGAGCGCGTCGTGGCTGGCCTGCCAGGACAGCTGCTCCACATAATGCTGCTCGCGCGTCACGTCGTGCAGCACCAGCACCGCCCCCTTGGGCCGGCCCTGGTGCTCGATCGGCGAGCCCATGAGCTTGACGGGCACCGCGCTCTGGTCCGGGCGCACCACGGTGGGTGTGAAGCCATCGCGGTGCGTGGGGCCGCCGCGCAGCACCCGTTCCACCAGGTGCTCCGCGCCCAGGGCGCCGGTGCCATCGTTGAGCTGCAGCACCTGGGCCAGGGGGCGCCCGGTGGCCTCCCGGGCGGGCATGCCCACCAGGGCCTCGGCAGCGGCATTCAGGTACAGCACCTGGCCCTGCAGATCGGTGGTGACCACAGCGTCGCCAATGGCGGCGAGCGTGATGCGGGCCTGCTCGCGCTCGGCGTCGAGCGCCAGCTCCGCCCGCTGGCGCTGCGCGAGCAGGCCCCGGGTGTGCCAGGTGGTCAAAAGGATCAGCAGGCTGGCCATGCCCACGTTGGCCCAGAGCAGCCACTGCACGATGCGCCGGGAGCTGTCCCCCAGCGAGGCACTGAAGGCCCGCGCCGCCGGTGTGGCGCCCGCATTGATGGAGCGTATGCTGGCCTGCCAGCTGCGGCGCGTGCCGGCGTCCACCAGCCCCGCGGTGTGGCCCTGGTGGATCTCCTCGGCCAGCAGCTGCAGGCTGGCAATGTGCTGGTCCCCGACCACCCAGTGGACCAGCGGCTGCCGCATGATCTCGAAACGGTGGAACCATTGCAGCAACCAGATCAGGCTGTCGATGTCGTCGGGGTGGTTCTCGCCACGGGCAAAGCCTTCCCGGGCGGCGTTCAGGTCGATGGGCCGGGATTCGAGCAGCGCCAGGCGGGCCGCCTTGTCACCCAGCGGAACCTCGACGGCCTTGCGGTACTGCACATAGGCGTCGGGGGAGCCCGTGGCGGCGTAGCGGTCCAGGTAGTAGATGGCGTCCTTCTGCCCCTTGGTCCACAGGCTTTCGCCAGCGACGAAGGCCCGCACGGCCGACAGCACATACAGGCTGCTCGCGACGCAGGCCGCCAGCAGGACCACCATCAGCAGGAAAGGCCAGGTGATCCGCAGCGTGGCGCGCAGCGGTCCGTGGCCTGGTGGCGCGCCCGTGTCGGTCATGTGCCGCTGCCGCAGGGGCCTTCAAGGCCGTGCGGCCGGATGTGCCTGGAGCGGGCGTTGGTGGCTGAACAACCCCATTGTCGATTCCCTCCCGTGCGGTGGGCTGCCATGGCGCCCCCAGCCGGAACTCCGGTGGTCGGGCGGGCTGGCTGGCTTGCCGTGCCAGGCCACTATATCGGCAACCCGGCGGCCGCGCAGCAAATCCTTGGCGCCGGGTGCGCTGGCGGCGGGCATGAAAAAACCCGCGTGCCTCGCGGAACGCGGGTTCCCTGGGGGGCACTCAGTGGGCCGTGGCCGCGTGCGTGCCCACCACCACGGACTGGGCCTTGCCGTCCGGCACGGGGGGTGTCACCAGGTCTTCGATGATGAAGGTGCGGTAGTAGAAGGCCGTGGCCGCACCCTGTGGCGTGATGGCGTCCACCACGGTACCGGGCTCGTCCTTGCTGTCCATCTGGACCAGCAGGCCATGGTGGCCGGTGCCGGCCAGGTCGGCGATGCGGCGCACCATGTCGCCTTCGGCGCCCACCGAGGGCAGGGGGGCATCGGCCGTGCCCAGGGTGCGCACGATGTCGGCCAGGATGGTTTCGGGGCTGGCATAGGCCAGCGCGCCCTTGTGGCCCGCGGCTTCCAGCGCGGTGGCGGCCTGGCGCACGCAGTCCTCGTCGGGGAACAGGGCGAACACATGTCCCGTGGGGTAGAACACGCCGCCCATATTGGTCATGGTGGAGTCAAGAATCATTGGCTTCATGGCCGTCTCCTTTGGAGGGGTGGATACCTGACCATTGAAACCGGTGTGGCTGCTGGCTTGTGTAGTCCCAGGATGCATATGTGCGTCATCCGTAGGTGGTTTTCGCCTGCTCGAACGAAGCCACAGGAGGACTCGCGGTATCGCAATACTCTCGCAATGCAAAGCCATATTTTGCACTTAGGGAAGGTCTGCAAAACCCCTGTTTTCAGGCCCTCCTGACGCCACCGCGAACATAGGTCGCCCAATTCCCTCGCAAGCTGCGTCCTGGCACCAGTTTCATACCGGCTTCTGGCCTGTTTCAAGCCTGGCGGTGCCACTTTGGCGCCATGCCGACGCACTTATCCCTGCGCGCCCATGATGCGCTTCCTGGCCATCCACAGATCCTGGTTCATCTCGTCGAGGAAGACTTCCTTGCGGGTCTTCTTGGGCCGTGGGTCCAGGCCCAAGGTGAATTGATCCATGTGGGGACTGTCCTGGATGCCTGGCGCTGGCGGCTGCTCGGGTGGGGGAGGTTTTGCAGACCTTCCTGAACACCCAGTCTTTGCGCAATGGATGGCCGCCCTCCGGCTGGCAAAGAAGCAGGCCCGCGTGGCTGCTTTCCAGGGACGAGGGAAGCCCCCAGCCTGACTGCATCGTGAAAAAACGGTTCCCGCCGCCGGTGGCAATAAACCCGTGGGTTTCGAACGCCAGGGCTGTAACAATGGATTTTCATTCTCACCCCAGGAGTTTTCAATGAGCGCTTTGACGTTGCGTAACGACACCCCCTACATCGCCCAGTATGTGGTCCACAAGGGACAGCAGGTGATAGCCCGCCTGCCCGGCCTTGCTCCCGGTGCGTTGCTATCCGTTCCCTTGAACGATACCTTCGAAATCACCGCCAGTACCATCCTGAACGGCAACACCTACACCTGCGCCCCAATCGCCATGGGAGGGGCGACCCACTATCTGGCACAAGTGAAGGAGATGGCTGCACAGGGCACCTACGAGTTCCAGGTAGTGACCACACCCAGCACCGTCGCCAACCAGATGCAATTCGAGAAGACAAGCCTCGCGCCCGTGACTTTCAATATCACGCGAAGCGGTGCGTATCTCCAAAGTGTCGTGGTTCAAGACTCCTTCATTCGGGTGACACTGGAGATCAGCGATGTCTACTTCGTCTGCGCTGTCATCAATGGCATCACCACAGACAACGTAACCACATCCAATCCCAACGCCACCATCACGGCCGTGGCCGATACCTCAGACACGGAGTTTGGCTACTTTACACTGGTGGTCTCCTGAGCCTGCAACCGCACGGCAGCCGGTCGGGAACATTCCCGCCGCGGGCCTTACTGAAGCGGGCAACTCATGGCCCACCAAATCCCTCACCTGCTGCAACGCCGCTGGGTCCCCCATCTTCGTCAGATCACCCGGATCCCGCCGCTCGGCCACCGCCTGCAACGCCCTGCGCAGCAGCTTGCCGATGCGCGTCTTGGGCAGCACCGTCGCGAAGTAGACCCGCGCCGGGCGCGCCACTGCGCCCAGTTGGCCATCCATTTGCTTCATCACCTAGCCCGCCGGCCTCAGGCGGGCTGTGTCATCCACCAGGCCCGACGCATCCCGCGCCGCGGCGAACGCAATCGCCACCTGGCCCTTGAGTGCATCGGCAATGCCCACCACGGCCACCTCGGCGGTGTTGGGATGGGCAGAAATGCTTTCTTCGATCTCCCGAGTGCCCAGGCGGTGGCCCGCGACGTTGATCACGTCGTCTGTGCGGCCCAGAATGAAGTGGCAGCCGTCGGCATCGCGGATGCCCCAGTCGAAGGTGCTGTAGATCAGCCGCCCCGGAATGCTCTTCCAGTACGTGCTGACGAAACGAGCATCTTCGCGCCACACCGTCTGCATGCAGCCGGGCGGCAGCGGTCCCTCGACGGTGGCTCCGCCCTTCTGGTGGGGGCCCGTCAGTTCCTCGCCCGTGGCCTCGTTGATGAGCTTCATGCCGTTTGGCTTCATGGCCGTCTCCTTTGGAGGGGTGGATACCTGACCATTGAAACTGGTGTGGCTGCTGTGGCCCATGTAGTCCTAAGCGGTGTTTGCGTGTCGTCTGCTGCGGGTGGTTTTCGCGGCGAGATCGACTGCGCAGCGTGATGTCGCCGCCACAGCCATGACATCATGACGAAGGCAAGACTGCCCAGAGGGCGCATTGAAATGGCAGTCTGGCCCTGGCGCGGGGTAAGGGTAATTTAGATTTTGGAAATCTATGTATCAAATATATGCTTCGAAAATTCGCTTCTGGACGTCGCTGTGCACCACTGCGTGGGTGTTGATGGCATCCGCGATTTGTCACGCGTCACTTCCGATGTCGCCACCGATGCCGTTGGATGTTTTTCTGAGAAATTCAAATACTATTGTTTTCAAAGGGCGTTTTGAGGGAATATTTTATATAAGCGAGTCTTTGAACGAAAAATTAACCGGTAGGCGTGGTTGGATAGATCGAAATGAACTGGTGATTGCTGCTGAATTGAAGGGCAAAAAGATCGGCCAGCCATTCATGGTGGTTTCTTCAGTGAGGCTTGTCGCTGTCTCAGCTGGTTTGCCGGAGTTTGAAATTCGCAGAAATTGCAGGCATGAATATATCTATTTGATGAGTAATATAGTTCTCAATGGGGTTGATGCGATGAGTGTTCATTATAAATCGCTGATTGGGAAGGATGTTGTTCTTTTTACGACTCGCCGCACTCAGTATGGGAGGCATCCGATTGATTTTCCTGCTCCTTATTTTCTTCAGCCATCGGGGGAAAATTGGAATGATGGAAAATTTCTTCCAATTGAATCTCTTGATGAGGTGGTCAACGCTGCAGTCAAGGAGAAATACATGGAATACTCCTCCAGCGATTGCAGTTAGTTTCTCCGGTTGCAGGAATTTCATCGCAAACAAAAGCAATTATTCTGCAGCTATCGTACCCAGCCGATTACCCAGACAGCCAGGCCCGCGCAGTTCGCAATCACGGTGGCCCAGTACACTGCCCGGAATGCGGCCTTGCTCGATTTGTGGCGTAGCATTTGCTGAGCGAACCAGGCACCAGGCCATCCCCCGGCAAGGGCCAGTCCATGCAGGGTGTTTTCGCTGGTGCGCCATTGGTCGCTTTTTGCAGCCTGCTTGTCGATGAAGTAGACGGCAAAGGTCAGCAGGTTGAGTGCTACTGCGCCGCCCAACAGCCAAATGGGCAATCGGCCGTTCCAGGCGCCAAAAGCCAGCAGTCCCGCCCAAGCTCCCATCAGCAGAAAGGCCAGGCCCTGAAATGCAGGCGTGCCACGCGGCTGGTCGGTGCGCGATGGCCTCGCCTGCCGGGGCTTGGATGCTGACGGCCCTGGCGCCGAGCGAGCGGATGCGCGTGCTGCCGCCTGGGCGCCCGCTGGCTGCACCGCCATCGCCCTGGGTCCCTTGCCGCCCACGTGGATCTCTTCGTAGACCACGGCCTGGCCCTCGCGGGGCGCACCACCGCCCTGGAAATCGCGCACGTGGAAGAAAACGTCGGCATCGGTGTCAGCGCTGCGGATGAAGCCAAACGCACGCTCGGCGTTCCAGCGCACCACTTCTCCCTGTTTTTGCATGTCGGTTCTGTCTTCAGGCCAGGGTGTGCAGGGGAATGTCCTGCGCCTGGGCCAGTGCATCGAGCTGCGCGCGGGTCTGCGTGCGCAGGAAGGCGGCCACGGCCTCGTGCGTGGCCGGGGCACGCAGCACCTGGGCATCGCCCGTGGCGGGCAGGCCGGCGGCGGTGCACAGGCTGGCGGCAAAGTGCGGCTCCAGGGCGGCCACGGCCACGCGGCCGTCGGCGCAGGGGTAGATGCGGTAGCCCGCGTGGTTGCCGCCCACATCGCCGTCGGGCGTGGTCAGGCCCCAGTCGCGCGGCTGGGCCAGCCAGGCGGCGGCGTCGGCCAGGGCGACTTCGATGCACACGCCGCTGCCGCTGTGGGCGCGCTCCAGCAGGGCCTGCAGCACGGCCTCGCTGGCCATCAGGCTGCCGCCCATGTCGGCATACAGCGTGGGCGGCATCTCGGTGCCGGTGACCAGGCCGGCATCGGCCAGGTAGGTCAGGTCATGGCCCGGCTCTTCGGCGCGCTCGGCGGCCGCCCCGACGATGCGCACCAGTGAAAGGCGCGGGTACTTCGCTTGCAAGACCTCCCAGGAAAGGCCCAGCTTGGCCAGGGCCGAGGGGCGGAACGAGGTGATCAGCACATCGGTGCGCGCCAGCTCTTCGTGCAGCGTGGCCTGGCCTTCGGCCGTCTTGAGGTGGGCATGCAGCACGCGCACCCCCTGGTGCAGCGTGGCATAGGCAGCCGGGCTGTAGATGCCCATGGGGTCGGCGCTCGGGTAGCCGGCCACGGGCGGCGGTTCCAGCTTGGTGCACTCGGCGCCCATGCGTACGCAGCGCATCAGGGCGGCGGGGCCGGGCAGGTTCAGGGCAAGGCTCAGGACGCGGGTGTTGCGCAGGGTCTGGGGCAGGGTGGTGCTCATGTCTCTTTGTAGGAATGGATAAAGGTGGTGCAGCTGGGCGGCCGGAACTTTGGCCCGGCCGGGCGCTCACTCCCTGCGTTATACAAAATTTGTTACGTTATCCTTGTCCATGCAGCGCAGAACCTCTTTGGCCGCCCTCGCGGGTTGGGCCACTTTTCCAGGAGCTTTCGTGACTTCGCTCAGCAGTGCCGCCACCTTGCCCGCGTTGCAAGCCCTCAAGCCCTCGCCGCGCATGCCGGTGCTGTTCCTGGGCCATGGCAGCCCCATGAATGCCATCGAAGACAACGCCTGGCGCCGCGCCTGGCAGGCGCTGGGCACGGAGCTGATGGCGCGCGCCGTACAGCCGCAGCTGATCCTGTGCGTCTCGGCCCACTGGCTCACGCGCGGCGGCTGGCAGCTCACGGGCATGGCCAATCCCAAGACCATCCACGATTTCGGCGGTTTTCCGCAGGCGCTGTTCGATCAGCAGTACCCCGCGCCGGGTGCGCCTGCCGTGGCGCGCACTCTGGCCAAGGAGCTGAAATCGCCGGCCACCGGGGCCGCGCTGGGGGTGGACGAGGGTGAGTGGGGCCTGGACCACGGCACCTGGTCGGTGCTCAAGCCCATGTTCCCCAAGGCGCAGATCCCCGTGCTGCAGCTGAGCATGGACTACAGCCGCGCCCCGGCCGAGCACTATGCCCTGGGCAAGCAACTGGCCGCCCTGCGCGAGCGCGGCGTGCTCATCGTGGGCAGCGGCAATGTGGTGCACAACCTGCGCGCCACACGCCGGGGCACGGCCGCCAACGAAGCCTACGACTGGGCCAATGAGTTCGATGGGGTGGTGCAGGACCAGATCAAGCAGGGCCAGCTCGATGCGCTGGCCAACTTCCTGCAGCTCGGTCCCGTGGCGAAGCAGGCCCACCCCACGCACGAGCACTACCTGCCGCTGCTGTATGCGGCCGGGGCGGTGCAGCCGACGGAAATGCCGCGCTTCTTCAACACGGGTTTCCAGTCGGCGTCGATCTCCATGCGCTCGGTGCTCTGGGGCTAGCCATGCAAGGCCCCCAGATGCCGTGGGACGCGGCAGGCCCCTGCGACGGCGAGGTGGCCGGCAGGGTCCGCGCGCTGATGGCTCAGGCCATGTCGACAGGAGATCCCGGGGTCTTGCTGTCCCTGGTGCCGCAATTCCAGGCGCGCATGCACAGGAAGGGGGGTGTGCTCTTGCACCAGGGGGCGGTCTGGGACCAGGCTTTCTTCGTGGAGCGCGGCCTGCTCCGCATGCACACCATCGAGGGCGATGGCAAGGATTTCAGCAAAAGCTTCTGGCCCGGCGGCACCATGTTCTTCCCGCTGACGCCCGGCATGGAAAACGAAGCGCTGCCGTTCAATGTCTCGGCGCTGGAGGACTCCGTCGTCTGGAGTGCCCCGTTGGTCGATCTGCGCGCCGGTCTGCACGCCAAGGGGTTGTGGGAGCCGTTTCGGGCCGAACTCCTGGGGCGGCTGCTGCACCGCAAGTCGCAGCGCGAACTGGACCTGCTCACGCTGGACGGCAAGGCCCGCTACCAGAAGTTCTGCCAGCAGGAGCCGGACCTGGCCGGGCGGGTGCCGCTGGTGCACCTGGCGAGCTTCCTGGGGCTCACGGATGTCTCGCTGTCCCGGATCCGCCGCCAGATCAGCCAGGCCACGCAGAACTGATCAATTGTTAAGGCGCCGTTCTTCTTCCTTCCCTACAGTGGGGTCGCCTTGTGCAATGCCGCGCAAGGGCATCCCTATGGAAGGAGTTTCGATTCATGGCAAGAGGTATCGCATGGGCCACCCTGGTTCTGGGCCTGGTCCATCTCGTGTTCGGCATGGTCCGCTTCAAACTGCCGCTGGGGGAGGCTGTGGCTGCGGGGTTCATTGACCAGTTCCGGGAGCACGAGCTGCGGCGCACGGCGTTCTGGTTTCTGATGTGTGGCCCCTTGCTGATGCTCATGGGACACCTGGCCATCCGGGCCGTGGCCATGGGCGACCCGGCGCTGCTCAGGATCACGGGCACGTATGCCCTCGTGGCATCGGTGGTGGGCATCGCGGCGTTCCCGATGTCGCCGCTGTGGTTGCTGTTTGTGCTATCGCTTTTGCTGATCGCGGCAGGGTGTGGCTGGCTCTAGGGTGTGCATGCGCAGCCAGGGCCAGCGCTGCTGGTAGCTCAGTGCCTTGGCCTCGAACAGCGGCAGGTGTGGGCAGGCCGGGTTGGGGCGCAGGATGCCGGCGTACAGCTCGGCGAGCCCATAGGGCGCATGCAGCACCGGCCCGTCAATGCCGGGCTGCAGGCCCACACAGGTGCAAGGCACCAGAAAGCGGCCAATCCCGTCGCGCGCCGAGGTGAGGGCGGTGTAGGGGTAGCCGAACCATTCCTCGTACCACAGGTGCACGCGCGCCTGGTTCTTGGCTTCCACGGTGATGGGCAGGTCGGCGAACAGCGCCTCCGCGCGTGCCTGTACGGCGGCCTCGCCCTCGGCCGACAGATCGTCCGCGTCGAAGTAGAACAGGTCGTAGTCCTTGATGCGCGCCTCGGGCGCATGGCCGGTATGCAGGTTCCACACGGTCTGGAACAGGCAGCCCGCGACCAGCCACGCATCGGGCAGGCCCAGAAGCGGCAAACGCTCCAGAATGGCCGCGTTGTGCGGGTTCTGAAGCGTTTCGCTCACAAAGCGGCGCCGCAGCGCCGCTTCTTCATCGAGCTCAGACGACCTTTGCAATGGCCTGGCAGACGTAGTCGATGTTCTTGCTGTTCAGGGCTGCAACGCACATGCGGCCGGTGTCGGTGCCGTACACGCCGAACTCGTTGCGCAGGCGCACCATCTGGTCCTTGGAGAGGCCCGAGTAGCTGAACATGCCGATCTGGGTGGTGATGAAGGACATGTCCTGCTTCACGCCGGCGGCCTTCAGGCCGTCGACCAGCTTCTGGCGCATGGCCTTGATGCGCACGCGCATTTCGGCCAGCTCCTTCTCCCACAGGGCGCGCAGCTCGGGGTTGCCCAGCACGGCGGCCACCACGGCGCCGCCGTGGATGGGTGGGTTGGAGTAGTTCGTGCGGATCACGATCTTGAGCTGGCTCAGCACGCGGCCGGCTTCTTCCTTGTCCTTGCACAGCACGGACAGGCCGCCCACGCGCTCGCCGTACAGGCTGAAGCTCTTGCTGAACGAGGTGGAGACGAAGAACGTGAGGCCGGCGGCCACGAACTTGCCGATCACGGCGCCGTCTTCGGCGATACCGTGGCCGAAGCCCTGGTAGGCCATGTCCAGGAAGGGGGTCAGGCCCTTGGCTTTGACGGCGGCGATCACCTGGTCCCACTGCGCGGCGGTGATGTCGTAGCCGGTGGGGTTGTGGCAGCAGGCGTGCAGCACAACGATGGTGCCGGCAGCGGCCGCGTTCAGGCTGGCCAGGAAGCCTTCGAAGTTCACGCCGCGCTTTTCAGCGTCATAGTAGGCGTAGGTGTCGACTTCGAAGCCGGCGTTGGTGAACAGCGCGCGGTGGTTTTCCCAGCTCGGGTCGGAGATCAGCACCTTGGCGTTCGGGCTGACCTTCTTCAGGAAGTCGGCGCCGATCTTCAGGCCGCCGGTGCCGCCGATGGCCTGCACGGTGGCCACGCGGCCGGAGGCCACGGGTTCGCTGTCCGCACCGAAGACCAGGGCCTTGACGGCATTGTCATAGGCCACGATGCCGTCGATGGGCAGGTAGCCGCGCGCGGTGGGGGCCGACATCATGGTCTTTTCGGCGGCCTGCACGCACTGGAGCAGGGGCAGCTTGCCGTTGTCGTCGAAATACACGCCCACGCCCAGGTTGACCTTGTTGGGGTTGGTGTCGGCAGCAAATTGCTCGTTGAGGCCCAGGATGGGGTCGCGGGGTGCCATTTCGACGGCGGTGAACAGAGACATGAAAATCCTTGAAAGGTTGTCAGTAGCGAAGAATCCAGGCGTGGTGTACTGTGCCGGGTTCCACCGATTTTAACGGGCGGACCACCGCAACCGTTGACACACCCCATGCCGGATATTTCAGAAGTCATGACGGACACGCAAGAAGGCGAGTTCGTGCGCTTTCCCGATTCGCCCTTCGAGCTGTTCCAACCCTATCCCCCCGCGGGCGACCAGCCCGAGGCCATCGCCAAGCTGGTCGAGGGCCTGAACGACGGCGAGGCCTTCCAGACGCTGCTGGGTGTGACGGGCTCGGGCAAGACCTTCACCATGGCCAATGTGATCGCCCGCATGGGCCGCCCGGCCATCGTGTTCGCGCCCAACAAGACGCTGGCTGCCCAGCTGTACAGCGAGTTCCGCGAGTTCTTCCCCAAGAACGCCGTGGAATACTTCGTGAGCTACTACGACTACTACCAGCCCGAGGCCTATGTGCCCCAGCGCGACCTGTTCATCGAGAAGGACAGCGCGATCAACGAGCACATCGAGCAGATGCGCCTGTCGTGCACCAAGAGCCTGATGGAGCGCAAGGATGTGGTCATCGTGGCCACCGTCTCGGCCATCTACGGTATTGGCGAGCCCGAGAGCTACCACCGCATGGTGATGACCTTGCGCACCGGCGACAAGCTGGGCCAGCGCGATGTGATCGCCCAGCTCATCCGCATGCAGTACCAGCGCAACGAGGCCGACTTCTCGCGCGGCAAGTTCCGTGTGCGCGGCGACACCATCGACGTCTTCCCGGCCGAGCACTCGGAGCTGGCCATCCGCATCGAGCTGTTCGACGACGAGATCGAGAGCCTGCAACTGTTCGATCCGCTCACGGGCCGCGTCAAGCAGAAGATCCCGCGCTTCACCGTCTACCCCAGCAGCCACTACGTGACCCCGCGCGACAAGGTGCTGGCTGCCGTGGAAACCATCAAGATCGAGCTGGCCGAGCGCCTGAAGCAACTGCTGGACGACGGCAAGCTGGTGGAGGCCCAGCGCCTGGAGCAGCGCACGCGCTTCGATCTGGAGATGCTCAGCGAAGTAGGGCACTGCAAGGGCATCGAGAACTACACGCGCCACCTGTCGGGCGCGGCGCCGGGCGATCCGCCCAGCACGCTGACCGACTACATGCCGCGCGAGGCCCTGATGTTCCTGGACGAGAGCCACCAGATGATCGGCCAGCTCAACGCCATGTACAGCGGCGACCGCTCGCGCAAGACCACGCTGGTGGAATATGGCTTTCGGCTGCCCTCGGCGCTCGATAACCGGCCGCTCAAGTTCGAGGAGTTCGAGCAGCGCATGCGCCAGGTGGTCTTCGTCTCGGCCACCCCGGCCGACTACGAGAAGCAGCACGCCGGCCAGGTGGTGGACCAGGTGGTGCGCCCCACGGGCCTGGTGGACCCGGTGGTGGAGGTGCGCCCGGCCACCCACCAGGTGGATGATGTGCTGCAGGAGATCCGCATCCGCACCGAGAAGCACGAGCGCGTGCTCATCACCACGCTGACCAAGCGCATGGCCGAGCAGCTGACCGACTACCTCACGGACAACGGCGTCAAGGTGCGCTACCTGCACAGCGATGTGGACACGGTCGAGCGCGTGGAGATCATCCGCGACCTGCGCCTGGGCGCCTTCGATGTGCTGGTGGGCATCAACCTGCTGCGCGAGGGGCTCGACATTCCCGAGGTCTCGCTGGTGGCTATCCTCGATGCCGACAAGGAGGGCTTCCTGCGCGCCGAGCGCAGCCTGATCCAGACCATCGGCCGCGCGGCGCGCAACATGAACGGCCACGCCATCCTGTACGCCGACCGCATCACCGACTCCATGAAAAAAGCCATGGACGAGACGGAACGCCGGCGTGCCAAACAGATCGCACACAACGAGGCACACGGCATCACGCCGCGCAGCATTGTCAAGAGGGTAAGAGACCTGATTGACGGTGTGTACAGCGAAAAAGCGGGCAAGGACGCCGAGCGGCTGGAGCAGGAAACGCTGCAGCGCGCCAAGGTGGAGGACATGTCCGAGAAGGACGTGGCGCGCGAGATCAAGCGGCTCGAAAAGCAGATGCTCGACCATGCGCGCAACCTCGAGTTCGAGCAGGCGGCGCGTGTGCGCGACCAGCTCACGCGCCTGAAGGACCAGGCCTTCGGTGCGCACGGCAGCGATTCCGTGGCCTTGTGAAAGTGCGCGCGCGCCCCGACATGGCAGCAAGGTGGGGCGCGCGTTTTTCTCCGGTGAGTGGGCTGTCAGTAAAAACGCGTATGGGGAAATAGTGACCCGGTAGTTTCTTATCCCGACTGATTCAATAGGGATTTGTGCTATACTCCTACAAACTACTCAAGAACAAAAGCCCACAAGATGAAGGGCTCTGCACCGGGGCAACCCGTGTGGAGTAAGGGGCGGAGACGGTGTCGTTGCTGGCCAACAGCCTGCAGTCGGCAGTTTCTACAACGAACAAGCCTTAGCACAAGGAGCTTGCGATGCGTCTCACTACCAAAGGCCGTTTTGCGGTCACCGCCATGATCGATCTGGCCCTGCGCCAGAACAACGGACCCGTCACCCTGGCTGCGATCAGCCAGCGCCAGCAGATTTCGCTGTCCTACCTGGAGCAACTCTTCGGCAAGCTGCGCCGCCACGAACTGGTGGAATCCACCCGTGGCCCCGGCGGCGGCTACACCCTGGCCCGCAAGGCGGGCGACATCACGGTGGCCGACATCATCGTCTCCGTGGACGAACCCATTGATGCCACCCAGTGCGGCGGCAAGGAAAACTGCCTGGGCGAAGCCGGCCGTTGCATGACGCACGAGCTGTGGGCCTCGCTGAACCAGCGCATGGTCGAGTTCCTCGACTCCGTCACGCTGCAGAAGCTGGTGGAAGAGCAGCTCGCCAAGGGTGTGCAGATCGAGGACAAGCCGGTCGTGCGCCGTGCGATCTCGACGACCCCCGTGGTCAAGCCCATCCGTGTGAACGCCCCCAATTCGGTGTTCGCGCTGGGCAACGCCTTCGCCAAATCCTGATCGCCGAACCCGCCGCGCCGGCCCTGGGGTCGGCAGTGCCCTGAACGCTTTCTCTTTCTGTAACCATTCGTGCTTCGTTGTTTGCAAGCCAGCATTCTTCCTGAGCCAGCCACGCCATGACTCCACACTTCCCCATCTATCTCGACTACGGCGCCACGACCCCGGTGGACCCCCGCGTGGTGGACGCCATGATCCCCTGGCTGCGTGAGCACTTCGGCAACGCGGCATCGCGCAGCCACGCCTGGGGCTGGGAAGCGGAAGAAGCGGTGGAAAAGGCCCGTGCCCAGGTGGCCGACCTGATCCACGCCGACCCGCGCGAGATCGTCTGGACCAGCGGCGCCACGGAGTCGATCAACCTGGCCCTGAAGGGCGCCGCCCAGTTCTACAAGGGCAAGGGCAAGCACCTGATCACGCTCAAGACCGAACACAAGGCCGTGCTGGACACCATGCGCGAGCTGGAGCGCCAGGGTTTCGAGGCCACCTACCTGGACGTCAAGGAAGACGGCCTGGTGGACCTGGAGGCCCTGAAGGCCGCGATCCGCCCCGACACCATCCTGGTGAGCATCCTGTTCGTGAACAACGAGATCGGCGTGATCCAGGACATCCCGGCCATCGGCGCGCTGTGCCGTGAGAAGGGTGTGCTGCTGCACGTGGATGCAGCGCAGGCCACCGGCCGCGTCGAGATCGACATGAACACCCTGCCCATCGACCTGATGAGCATGACCGCGCACAAGACCTACGGCCCCAAGGGCGTGGGTGCCCTGTACGTGCGCCGCAAGCCCCGCGTGCGCCTGGAAGCGCAGATGCACGGTGGCGGCCATGAGCGTGGCATGCGCTCGGGCACCCTGCCCACGCACCAGATCGTGGGCATGGGCGAGGCCTTCCGCATCGCCAAGGAAGAGATGGCCGAGTCCAACGCCAAGGCCTACGCGCTGCAGCAGCGCCTGCTCAATGGCTTGAAGGACATCGAGCAGGTGTTCATCAACGGCAGCATGGAACGCCGCGTGCCGCAGAACCTGAACATGAGCTTCAACTATGTCGAAGGCGAGTCGCTGATCATGGGCATCAAGGGCCTGGCGGTGTCGTCCGGCTCGGCCTGCACCTCGGCCAGCCTGGAGCCCAGCTACGTGCTGCGCGCCCTGGGCCGCAGCGACGAGCTGGCCCACAGCAGCCTGCGCATGACCATCGGCCGTTTCACGACCGAGGAAGAGATCGACTACGCGATCGCCACCATCCGCGAAAACGTCGCCCGCCTGCGCGAGCTGAGCCCGCTGTGGGAGATGTACCAGGATGGCGTGGACATCAGCACCATCCAGTGGGCCGCGCACTGAGCGACCGCGCATCGCGACCGACCGACCGAATTGCATTGAAGAATTGAAGAGGTAGACATCATGGCTTATTCAGACAAAGTGGTTGACCATTACGAAAACCCCCGCAACGTGGGCTCGTTCGACAAGGGTGACGAGTCGGTGGGCACCGGCATGGTGGGCGCGCCCGCCTGCGGCGACGTGATGAAGCTGCAGATCAAGGTGAACCCCGAGACCGGCGTGATCGAAGACGCACGCTTCAAGACCTATGGCTGCGGTTCGGCCATCGCCTCGTCCTCGCTCGTGACCGAGTGGGTCAAGGGCAAGACGCTGGACGAAGCGGCAGCCCTCAAGAACAGCGTGATCGCCGAAGAGCTGGCCCTGCCGCCCGTCAAGATCCACTGCTCCATCCTCGCGGAAGACGCCATCAAGGCCGCCGTGCTCGACTACAAGACCAAGCACGCTGCGGCTGTGAGCGCCTGATCGACCATGGCCATCACGCTGACAGAAGCCGCTGCGCGGCACGTGACCCGCTACCTGAGCCGCCGTGGCAAGGGGCTGGGCGTGCGCCTGGGCGTCAAGACCACGGGCTGCTCGGGCCTGGCCTACAAGCTTGAGTATGTGGACGACACCGAGCCCGAGGACGTGGTGTTCGAGAACCACGGCGTGAAGGTGCTGATCGACCCCAAAAGCCTGGCCTACATCGACGGCACGGAGCTCGATTTCGTGCGCGAAGGCCTGAACGAAGGCTTCAAGTTCAACAACCCCAATGAGCGCGACCGCTGCGGTTGCGGCGAGAGCTTCCGCGTCTAGGCACAGGCAGGCGATCAAGCCTGCGTTGATGCGCCCAGCCAAACCGCCATCGCACGCACCCGTGCTGGCGGTTTTTTCTTGACCCATTCCCTTCCATGAACCTGCAATCCGACGATTTCGAGCTGTTCGGCCTCGCGCAGCGCTTTGCGCAGGAGCGCAGCGCCATCGATGCGCGCTGGAAGGAACTGCAGCGCGAAGCCCATCCCGACAAGTTCGCTGCCCAGGGCGCGGCCGCGCAGCGCGTGGCCATGCAGTGGTCGGTGCGCATCAACGAGGCCTACCAGCGCCTGAAGGACCCGCTGCGCCGCGCCGCCTACCTGTGCGAGCTGCGCGGCGCACCCATCCGTGCCGAGGACAACACCGCCATGCCGGCGGCCTTTCTGATGCAGCAGATGGAATGGCGCGAAGCGCTCGAAGACGCCGAAGGCGAAGCGGCCCTGGATGCGCTGGACGACGAGGTCCAGCAGGCCCGGCGTGCCGCGCTGGCGCGCTGCGGCCAGTTGCTCGATGAGGCGGGTGATGCCGCGGGGGCGGCCCGCGAGGTCAGAGCCCTCATGTTCATTGCGCGATTTGGCGACGACATCGAACGCCGCCGCGATCAACTGGGACAATAGGGGCTTGCCCCTTTCTGCAGGCCGCACGGCGCGCTTGCAGGCACGAAGAACACGACGACAAGAATTCATCATCACGCCATGGCGCTTTTGCAGATCTCCGAACCCGGCCAGTCCCCCGACCCGCACCAGCGGCGCATTGCCGTGGGCATCGACCTCGGGACCACGCACTCGCTGGTGGCCGCCGTGCGCAACGGCGTGGCCGAATGCCTGCCCGACGACCAGGGCCGGGTGCTGCTGCCCTCCGTGGTGCGCTACCTGGACCAGAACGGCCGCCAGATCGGGCACGACGCCGTGGCCGCGCAGGCGCAGGACCCGCGCAACACCATTGCCTCGGTCAAGCGTTTCATGGGCCGCGGCCTGGCCGACGTGGCCGATGCTGGCAAGCTGCCCTACGACTTCGTGGCGCCCGCTGAAGGCGCCCAGGGCATGGTGAGCCTGGCCACCGTGGGCGGCGTGAAGTCGCCCGTGGAGGTGAGCGCCGAGATCCTGGCCACGCTGCGCTACCGCGCCGAAGACACCTTCAACGACGACCTGTACGGCGCCGTGATCACCGTGCCCGCGTACTTCGACGACGCCCAGCGCCAGGCCACCAAGGACGCGGCGCAGCTCGCCGGCATCCACCTGCTGCGCCTGATCAACGAGCCCACGGCCGCCGCCATCGCCTATGGCCTGGACAATGCCAGCGAGGGTGTCTACGCCGTCTACGACCTGGGTGGCGGCACCTTCGACATCTCCATTCTGCGGCTCACGCAGGGCGTGTTCGAGGTCATCGCCACGGGGGGTGACTCGGCCCTGGGGGGGGACGACTACGATGCCGCGCTGGCCGACTGGGTGCTGCAGCAACTGGGCCGCACGGTCGATACCCCGGCCGACAAGGTAGCGGCCCGCATGGCGGCACGCGCCTGCAAGGAGGCGCTGAGCGCCGCCGACAGTGCCACCTTCAGCGCGCAGCTGGCGGGTGAGGTGGTGCAACATGCCGTGTCGCGCGCCGACTTCGAGGCCGCCACGGCGGCCCTCACAGCGCGCTCCATGGCCGCCGTGCGCCGCGCGCTGCGCGATGCGCACCTGGCGCGCGACGAAGTGCAGGGCGTGGTCATGGTCGGCGGTTCCACCCGCATGCCGCAGGTGCAGCGCGCCGTGGCCGAGTTCTTCGGCACCGAGCCGCTCACCAACCTGAACCCCGACGAGGTGGTGGCGCTGGGCGCCTCCATCCAGGCCAACCAGCTGGCCGGCAACAACACGGCGGGCGACCTGCTGCTGCTCGATGTGATCCCGCTGTCGCTGGGCATCGAAACCATGGGCGGCCTGGTCGAGCGCATCGTGGGCCGCAACGAGACCATCCCCACCGCCAAGGCGCAGGACTTCACCACCTACAAGGACGGCCAGACCGCGCTGGCCATCCACGTGCTGCAGGGCGAGCGCGACCTGGTGCAGGACTGCCGCAGCCTGGCCCGCTTCGAGCTGCGCGGCATTCCGCCCATGGCGGCCGGCGCCGCGCGCATCCGCGTGACCTTCACCGTCGATGCCGATGGCCTCCTGAGTGTGAGCGCCAAGGAGCAGGGCAGCGGGGTGGAGGCACGCATCGATGTGAAGCCCTCCTACGGCCTGTCGGACGACGAGATCGCGCGCATGCTGCAGGACGGCTTTGCCACCGCCGCGCAGGACATGCGCGCCCGCGCCGTGGTCGAGGCCCGCGTGGACGCCGACCGCATGCTGCTGGCCACGCAGAGCGCGCTCGATGCCGATGGCGATGTGCTCTCGGCCGCCGAACGTGCCGACATCGACGCCCTGATGCAGGCTTTGCGCGGCCAGCGCGAGTCCGAAGACGCTGCCGTGATCGAGGCCGCCACCGAGGCCCTGGCCAAGGGCACCGAGGCCTTTGCCGCGCAGCGCATGAACCGTGGCATCCAGCAGGCCCTGGCCGGCAAGAACGTCCAGTCCTTCTGAACGACACCCCCTACGACAAGAACGAACAACAAGACGCACCATGCCCGTCATCAAGATCCTGCCCCACCCGGAATACTGCCCCGCCGGCGCCGAAATCACCGCGCCTGCCGGCACCTCGATCTGCGAGGCCATGCTGGACAACCACATCGACATCGAGCACGCCTGCGACATGAGCTGCGCCTGTACCACCTGCCACGTCATCGTGCGCCAGGGCCTGTCCTCGCTCAACGATGCCGAAGAGGAAGAGGAAGACCTGCTGGACCGCGCCTGGGGCCTGGAGCCACAATCGCGCCTGTCCTGCCAGGCCATCCTGGCGCAGACCGATGTGACCGTGGAAATCCCCAAGTACACGATCAACCACGCCAAGGAAAACCACTGAAATGACACGGCAGATCGTTCTCGATACCGAAACCACCGGCCTCTCGGCCGAGGGCGGCGACCGCATCATCGAACTCGGTTGCGTGGAGCTGCTCAACCGCAAGCTCACGGGCAACAACCTGCACTTCTATTTCAACCCGGGGCGCGACAGCCATGAGGACGCGCTCAAGGTCCACGGCATCAGCAATGAGTTCCTGCGCGACAAGCCCAAGTTCTCCGAGCTGGCCCCGGACATCCTGGAGTACCTGCAGGGCGCCGAGATCATCATCCACAACGCGGCCTTCGACGTGGGCTTCCTGAACAAGGAGCTCGAACTCACGGGCCGCCCTGCGCTCAAGACCTATGTGGGCAGCGTGACCGACACCCTGGCCATGGCCAAGGAGATGTTCCCGGGCAAGCGCAACTCGCTCGATGCGCTGTGCGACCGCCTGGAAGTGGACAACTCGGGCCGCACGCTGCACGGCGCCTTGCTCGATGCCGAACTGCTGGCCGACGTCTACATCAACATGACGCGCGGGCAGGATGCCTTGCTGGTTGCGGACGAGGCCGACGACAGCGCCGGTGGCATCAGCGTGGCCGCCATTGATCTGCGCAGCCTGTCGCTGCCCGTGCTGCCCGCCAGCGAGCAGGAGGTGGCACTGCACGCCGAGGTGCTCACACAGATCGATAAATCGAGCGGTGGAAAAACAATCTGGCGAAAATTCCAAACAGCCTGAAAAACTGTTCTATAATCTAAGGCTTGTCGCAGCGACAAAGGGTGATTAGCTCAGCGGTAGAGCACTGCCTTCACACGGCAGGGGTCACATGTTCGATCCATGTATCACCCACCACGCTTGCAACAGGAAAATGGCAAAGTCTTTCGCATGAGAGATGGCGCTTCGGGTGATTAGCTCAGCGGTAGAGCACTGCCTTCACACGGCAGGGGTCACATGTTCGATCCATGTATCACCCACCAATTCGAAACCCTTGCAGATTGCGGTCTGCAAGGGTTTTTTCGTTGGGGGCCGCCTCCAACTGCCGCCCCGCTCCGCGCGCTCAGTTGCTGGCCTTGCCGCAGCCTGCGGTGCACAGGCCAGCCGCATTGAACTCCATGGTGCGGCCCGACAGCGGCACCGCCACCGGCACGTGCGATGCCTTGATGAAGGCCTCGGTCTTGCTGCCCGGGCGCACCACGCCATCGACCGTGCCGACCTCGTTGACGTGGGAGGCGATCACCGTGGCGGGCTTGACCAGTTCGTTGATCACGAAAGCGGCTTCTGCCGGGCCGGTGCTGAAGCCATCGCCGATGTTCATCACCGCGAGCTTGGCCTTGTAGTAGTCGCGCACCACGCGCTCCTGGTCGGCGGTGATGCCCGTGTCGCCCGACAGATACGCCACCAGCCCGTTGCTGAAGCTCAGCACGTAGCCCGTTGCCAGGCCCACGTCGCCGGCAATGCCTGCGGCCTTCATTGCCTCGCCCAGTGGCCCGCCGATGTAGTCGGGATCCACGCCATTGCTGTGCACGGCCGTCACGGTGGCGATGCGCACACCGCTCACGGTGACGCTGCCGCCGAAGCGCGCCAGCATGGAGTTGGCCGGGTCGCCGCCATTGGCCCTGAGCTTGGCCGCGAAGAAGGGCGGCATCTCGCTGCCCGTCACGATCTTGGATTTCTTGGCCAGGGCGATGTTCACCGCGCTGGAGTTGGGCAGGGCCGAGACCGACATGTCCGGGCTGGCGCAGGTGCCCGAATTGGGCGCCTTGTTGTGCGCGTTGCCCACATGGTCGCCATGCATGTGGCTCACCAGGATGATGTCGATCTTGCCCAGCCGCGGGTCGTTGGGGCCGGCCACCGTGCGGCCCGGGTCGTACAGAATGCGTGTCCCATTGGGATCCTCGAACACCAGGGCCCGGTCCTGCGGGCACAGCTCGCCCTCGATGCCGCCCAGCGGCGTCACCTTGACGTTCTGGGCCTGGGCGGTAGACAGCGCGGTGGCCAGGAAGAGGGTGGTGGCAAAGCACTTCAAACGCATGGACATCTCCTTGTGCTGGATGGCGGAAACGGGGGGTCAGCGCAGCGGCGCGGAGTCGGCGACGGCTGCGCCTTCGATGCCATGGCGCTTGAGTGCTGCGGCAACAAAGCCGCTCGCCTTCATGCGTTCCACGAAGGCATGCAGCGTGGCCCGCGCCAATGGTGGGCGGCCTGCGGGTACGCCCATGGCCTGCTCGATCACCATGAAGCGCCCGGGCAGCAGCCGCACGCCGGGCACGCGCCGTGCGTCGGCCTCCAGTTGCTGGCGTACACCGGCCGCCACATCGAGCTTGCGCGCCAGGAACTCGTCCACCACCTGGGGCGAGGTCGGGGCCCGCACCAGCGTGGCCTGCTTGATCTCGCGGGTCAGGAACAGGTCGTAGGCACTGCCCTTGCCGACCACCACGGTGGTGCCGGGCCGGTCCACCTGGGCATTGGCGGTCAGCGGCGAATCGGCACGCACCAGGTAGGCACCCTCGATCACAACATAGGCTGCGGTGAACGCCACGCCCTCGCCGCGCACCGGGTCGATGGCGAAGAAGCCCACGTCGGCCTGGCCGGCGCGCACCACTTCCACCGATTTGCCGGCCGCGTCGACGGCCTTGAGCTCCACCGGCACGCCGAGCTGGCGGCCCAGCTCCTGCGCCAGGTCGACCGATACGCCCTTGAGTGCCCCGGTTGCCGCATCGCGCGAGGCGAGCACGGGGTTGCCCAGGTTGATCGAGGCCCGCAGCACGCCCTCGGGCGCGAGCGCGCGCACGGCCTCGGCCGGCAGGGCCGCCGATGGGGTGTGGGAAGGCGGGGTGAGCGCACAGGCGCTCAGCAGGGCGGCAGAGGCCAGCAGTGCCAGGCTGCGGCGCGTGGTGCGGCCAACGAGGGGGCGGAGAATGGGCAAGGCAACGCTCCTTCCGTGCGGAGGGCGCAAACCGGGGTGGCCGCGCCAGCGCAAGGGGATTGTGTCACCTACCCAGCATTGGGTCCAAGGCGCGCCATGTGCACCTGGTGCAGCGTGATCTTGCGCACCTCGGCCTGGCTGGTCTGGATGTGGGCGCGCAACAGCATGGCGGCCTGGTCGCCGCGGTGGGCGCGGATGGCCTTGAGGATGGTGGCGTGCTCGTCGTAGGTCGCCTCGATGCGCGCCTGCTGCGTGAAGTCGAGCCGGCGGATGATGCGGATGCGCTCGGTCACATCGCGGTGCACGCGCGTCATTTCGGCATTGCCGGCCGCGCGCACCAGCGCGCAGTGGAAGGCTTCGTCCCAGGCGGCCACCTGCAGGGTGTCGGTGCTGCGCTCGGCCACGGGCACCAGCCAGATGCGGTTGAGTTCGTCGAGCAATTGGTGGTCCACCGGCATGGACTTGAGCGCGCCGGCACCCTCGTCGCACAGGCGGTGCACGGCGGTGGTCTCCAGCACCATGCGCAGGTCGTAGAGCTGCTCGAACTGGTCGAAGTCGAAGGGCAGCACGCGCCAGCCGCTGCGGAACAGCACCTCCACATACCCCTCCTGCTGCAGGCGCACCAGGGCCTGGCGCACGGGCGTGCGCGAGACGCCCAGACGCTCGCAGATCTCGTTCTCGGTGAAGCGGTCGCCGGGCACCAGCTTGAACTCGCCCACGTCGCGCTTGAGCTGGGCGTACACATCGTCGGCGCGCGAGCTGCGGGCCGGTTTCGTCTTGGAATGGGGGAGGGCGGGGGTCTGCACAAGGCGACTTTAGCAACTACGCGGCCACGCCAGCGTCGGCCAGGGCCGACAGCAGGGCGGCCGAGGGGGCGGTCCAGCCGACGATAGCGCCCTGGGCGCGCAGCATTTCGAGGGTGGCCGCCTTGAAATGCGGGAAATAGCTCTCGGTGCAGTCTTCCAGCAGCAGGCTGTCATAGCCGCGGTCGTTCGCCTCGCGCATGCTGGTCTGCACGCAGACCTCGGTGGTCACGCCCATAAAGACCAGGTGCGTGATGCCGCGCGCCTGCAGGGCCTCGTGCAAGCCGGTGGCGTAGAACATGCCCTTGCCGGGCTTGTCGACCACGATCTCGCCCGCCACCGGGGCCAGCGCCGGGATGATCTGGTTGCCCGGCTCGCCCGCCACCAGGATGCGCCCCATGGGCCCCGCATCGCCAATGCGCAGTTGCGGGTTGCCGCGCAGGCGCTTGGCGGGCGGGCAGTCCGATAGGTCGGGCCGGTGCGATTCGCGCGTGTGCAGCACCAGGCCGCCCGCCGCGCGCCAGGCGGCAAGCACCGCCTGGCAGGCCGGCACGATGGCTTCGAGCCGCGACACATCGTTGCCCAGGGTCTCGCCGAAACCGCCGGGCTCGATGAAGTCGCGCTGCATGTCGATGATCACCAGCGCGGTGTGCGCCAGTGCGAAGCGGTATTCGAAGGGATTGGCGTGGATTGTCGTCAGGCTCATGCCGCTTCCTGGTGGGGTGTGTGCTCGTGTCCGCCGCCCATGTAGGCGCCCAGGACATGGCGCTCGGCAATGGCAGCCGGGGTTTCGTGGACGATGCGGCCCTCGCTCATGACCACGATGCGGTCGGCCAGCTCCAGCAGTTCGTCCAGGTCTTCGCTGACCAGCAGCACGGCGCCGCCGCGCTCGCGCACGCCCAGGATGCGGGCATGGATCTCGGCCACGGCCGCGAAGTCCAGCCCGAACACCGGGTTGGCGGCGATCAGCACATTGATGTCGCCGGCCAGCTCGCGCGCCAGCACCGCGCGCTGCACGTTGCCGCCCGACAGGCTGCGGATGGGGGCGCCCTCGCCCTGGGTCTTGACGCCATAGCCCGCGATCCATTCGCGCGCACGGCTGCGCCAGGCGGAAAACCGCAGCATGCCGCCACGGCGCAGCGGCGGCTGGTCGAAGTCGCGCAGGGCCATGTTCTCTGCTACCGACAGGTCGCCCACGCAGGCATTGCGCAGCGGCTCCTCGGGCAGGCTGCGCACCTTGAGTTCGCGGTTCTGCGCGCGCGTGGCGGTGTAGTCCCGGCCCAGCACCTGCACTTTGCCGGCCAGGCGCGGGCGCTGGCCCACCAGGGCTTCGACCAGCTCGCGCTGGCCATTGCCCGACACGCCGGCCACGCCCAGCACCTCGCCCCGGCGCACCGCCAGGTCCAGGCCCGGCAGGGCCAGGGTGCCGCGGTCGCCCAGGGCCTGCAGGCCTTGCACCAGCAGGGCGGTCTCACCCGGTGCCGCTTCGGCGCGGCCTGCCGCCTCCGGGCGGGCCTGGGTGGATGGGGTGGCCGATGCCTCGCCCATCATGGCCTGGGCCAGGGCCTCGGACCCGGTATCGGCCACCCGGCCATGGTGCACGGCCTGGCCGCGGCGCAGCACGGTCACGGCGTCGGCATAGGCCATGACTTCGCGGAACTTGTGCGTGATGATGATGACGCTGCACTGCCCGCTCTGCGCAAAGGCGCGCACATGGCCCAGCACCTCGTCGGCCTCCTGCGGCGTGAGCACCGAGGTGGGCTCGTCCAGGATCAACAGGCGCGGGCGCAGGTACAGCTGCTTGAGCAGTTCGAGCTTCTGCTTCTCGCCGGCCGCCAGCTCCGAGGGGCGGGCATCCAGGTCCAGCTGGAAGGGCGTGGTGGCCAGAAAGGCCTGCAGCTCGGCGCGCTGGGCGCGCCAGTCGATCACCGCCGGGGTCTGGCCGCCGGCGAGCAGCAGGTTCTCGGCCACCGTCATGCCCGGCGCCAGCGTGAAGTGCTGGTACACCATGCCGATGCCCAGGCTGCGCGCGACGATGGGGTTGGCGATGGCCTGCTCGCGCCCGTCGATCAGGATAGCGCCTTCTTCTGCGCGCTGGAAGCCCGCCACGCATTTCACCAGCGTGCTCTTGCCCGCGCCGTTCTCGCCCAGCAGGGCGTGCACGCTGCCGGGCTCCACGCGCATGCTCACGCGGTCCATGGCGGTGAAGCTGCCAAAGCGCTTGGTCAGGTTCCAGGTCTCCAGCGCCAGAGCGCCGGTGCCGGAGGGGAGGGCGCCGATGGGGTGGTCTGCGGACATGGCGGTTCCTCTCTCGGCTCAGTCCAGGGCGGTCAGCAGTGCGCTGGACGGGGCATGCGCCCCGAACACACCGCCCTGCATGGTCACCATGTTCAGCGCCGCCTGGTGGTTGGCCGGGTCGGTGGCGGCCGTGCAGTCGGACAGCAGCAGGCATTCATAGCCCCGGTCATTGGCCTCGCGCATGGTGGTGTGCACGCAGACATCGGTGGTGATGCCCGCGAGGATGAGGTTCTGCACGCCCGCGAGCTGCAGCACCATGTCCAGGTCGGTGGCGTAGAACGAGCCCTTGCCGGGCTTGTCGATCACCACCTCGCCGGGCAGTGGCGCCAGCTCGGGGATCAGCTCCCAGCCCGGCTCGCCGCGCACCAGGATGCGCCCGCAGGGCCCGGCATCGCCGATGCCCAGGCCGTCCTTGCCGATCTGGCGCGAGCGCCAGCGCTTGTTGGCCGGCAGGTCGGCCAGGTCCGGGCGGTGCCCTTCACGCGTGTGGATGACGCGAAAGCCCTGCGCGCGCATCGCTGGCAGCAGGCGCTGCAGCGGCGCGATCGGCGCGCGCGTGAGGCCGATGTCATAGCCCATCACGTCCACATAGCCGCCGATGCCGCAGAAGTCGGTCTGCATGTCGATCACGAGCAGCGCGGTGTTGCCGGGGTGCAGCTCGCCGTTGTAGGGCCAGGCATAGGGGTTGGCCTGGACGTGCCGGGTGGTCGCTGTGGTCACGTGGGAGGTCCTTCAATCAAGACTGTTTGGTGGAAGAGAGTTCACCCGGGCTGCCGGCCGCGACGCTGCCGGGCTTGCAGGTCACCACCAGGATCAGCAGGGTCAGCACATAGGGCACGGTGTTGAACAGGTGGTAGCCCCAGCCCACGCCCACCGACTGCAGCGCCGGGCCGATGGCGCCCGCACCGCCGAACAGCAGGGCGGCCACCAGGCAGCGCAGGGGGCTCCAGCGCGCAAAGATCACCAGCGCCACGGCGATCAGGCCCTGGCCGCTGGAGATGCCTTCGTTCCAGCTGCCGGGGTAGAACAGGGTCAGCGAGGCGCCGCCCAGCCCGGCGATGAAGCCGCCCGCCGCCGTGGCCGCGATGCGGATGCCCGGCACCGAATAGCCCAGCGCGCGCGTGGCGTTGGCCGAGTCGCCCGCCAGCCGCACCAGCAGGCCCCAGCGCGTGCGCGCAAAGGCCCACCACAGCAAGACGGCGAGCACCACGCCCAGCGGCAGCAGGGCATTGACCTGCAGGGCCGACTGCACCACGGGCGAATCGCTCCAGCCACCCAGCGGCAGCGCAGGGATCTGCGGGGCCTGCGGCTGGATCAGCGGCTTGCCCAGGTAGAAGGCCAGGCCCATGCCCAGCAGCATCAAGGCGATGCCGGTGGCCACGTCGTTCACGCGCGGCAGCGAGCACAGCACGCCGTGCAGCGTGGCCAGCAGGGCGCCTGCCGTGGCGCCGGCCAGCACGCCCAGCCAGGGCGATCCCGTGAGGTAGGCACCGCCGAAGGCCGCCATGGCCGAGAGCACCAGCACGCCCTCCAGCCCCAGGTTGATGCGGCCGGACTTTTCCGTCAGGCATTCGCCCAGGCTCACGAACAGGAAGGGCACGCCCACGCGCAGGGCCCCGCCCACGATGGCGGCGACAAGGGCAATCCATTGGTCAACGGTCATATCGCCTCCACGTGGGCAGTCGGTGCCGGGGTGGTGCCTGTGCTCTCGGGCCGCTTGCGGCGCTGGGCCCACCAGGCCCGCCAGTCCACCTCGCGCAGCGCCTCGCTGGCCAGAATCAGCACGAAGGCAATGCCCTGCAGCACCATCACCGAGGCATCGGGCAGGCCCAGGCGCCGCTGCAGCAGGCTGCCCGCCGCGCCGAAGCCGCCGAACACGATGGCCACCGGGATGATGGCGATGGGGTTGTGCCGCGCGATGAAGGCCACGAGGATGCCCGCATAGCCATAGCCCGCGATCAGCGCGCCGTTGGCATTGGTGTGCACGGCCGCCACTTCCACCGCGCCGGCCAGGCCCGCCGCTGCGCCACCCAGGGCGCAGGCCAGCAGCACCAGGCGCGTGGCCGGCAGGCCCACGAGCTGCGCCGCGCGCGGGTTGCCGCCCACCACGCGCACCGAGAAGCCCGAGGCCGTGAACTGCAGCCACAGCCCGAGAGCCGCGCACGCCAGCACGCCCAGCACCAGGCCCCAGTGCACGTCCGACCCGGCGATGCCATCGATCAGCAGGCCCGGGTCCAGGCTGGGCGTGGCCGGCTTATTCAGGCTGGCCGGGTCGCGCAGCGCGCCCTCCACGAAGTGCTTGAACAGGCCGATGGCCACGTACGACAGCAGCAGGCTGCTGATGGTCTCGTTGATCCCGCGGTACTGGCGCAGGCAGCCCGCGAGCATGATCCAGAGGGCACCGGCCACGGCCCCTGCCGCGCAGGCCAGCACCGTGCCCGCCGCATTGGTGGGCAGGGCAACGGCTATGGGCAGGGCCGCTGCGGCCAGGCCGCCGAGCACCAGAGCGCCTTCGCCCCCGATCACCGTGAGCCCGGCACGTGCGGGCAGGGCCACGCACAGGGCGGTGAGCATCAGCGGCGCGGCGCGCTGCAAGGTGTTCTGCCACGAAAACCAGTCGCCGAAGGCGCCCTTGAACAGCGTTGCCCACACGTCGAGCGGGTTCACGCCGGCAAAGCCGACGAAGCCGCCGAACAGCAGCAGCGCCAGCGCGATGGCGGCAACGGGCAGGAGGATGTCCTTGGCGACCGGGTGCATGGCAGTTCCCCGCTCAGAAAGAACCCAGGACGCTTTCGACCAGGTAGTCCATCTTTTCCAGCTCCAGGTCGGTCTGCTTGAACGACTTGCCGCTGGCGATGACCTCCTTGCCCTTGTTGGTCTTGAGCGGGCCCTTGAAGATGTCGAAGCCGCCCGCGATCATCTTGGCCTTGGTCTCGTCGGCCTGCTTCTTGGCCGCATCGCTCACAGCCGGGCCGTAGGCCGACATCTTCACGAAGCCTTCCTTCAGGCCTCCGCGCAGGAAGTTGGGGTGTGGCTTGCCGGTGCGCGCGGCGTCGATGATGGTGGTGTAGGCCGTGAGCCAGTTCCACTCGGCCCCGGTCAGGTAGGCCTGGGGCGCCAGCTTGGCCTGGCTGGCGTGGTAGCCGCAGACCATCTTGCCGCGCTTGGCAGCGGTCTCCACGATGACCTTAGGTCCGTCCACATGCATGGTGAACACGTCGCAGCCCTGGTCGGCCAGGCTGTTGGTGGCCTCGGCCTCCTTGACGGCCATGGACCATTCGCCCGTGAAGATCACGCTGCAGGTGATGCCCGGCTTGACCGAGCGCGCGCCCAGCGTGAAGGCGTTGATGTTGCGCAGCACCTGCGGGATGGGCTTGGCCGCGATGAAGGCGATCTTGCCGCTCTTGCTCATGTGGCCGGCCACCACGCCGTTGAGGTACTGGCACTCGTCGATGTAGCCGAAGAAGCTGCCCGCGTTCTTGGGGTGCTTGCCCTCGGTCCACATGCCGCCGCAGTGCGAAAAGCGCACATCGGGGTACTTGGCGGCCAGGGCCAGCAGGTGCGGGTCGAAGTAACCGAACGAGGTGGGGAACAGCAGCTTGGCGCCGTCCTGGGCGATCATGCCGGTCATGGTCTTCTGCACAGCGGCGGTCTCGGGCACGTTCTCCTCTTCGACCACCTTCACGCCGGGCATCTTCTTGAGTTCGGCCGCGGCCTGGGCATGGGCCTGGTTGTAGCCGTAGTCGTCGCGCGGGCCGACATAGATCACGCCCACGGTGAGCGGGGCCTGCGCGTTTGCCTGCAGTGCCCAGCCGCCCAGGGTGCCGGCAGCGCCCAGCGCCGCGAGGGATTTCAGGGATTCGCGGCGGTTCGGGTGGGCCAGGCGGGGGATGGGTTTCTCGTGTTTCATGGCAGTCCTTTCGGCAGGGTGGGTTTCAGGGGGGAAAAGGGTGGGGGTCAATCGAGCAGGCTGACGTGGGCGGCCACCACACGCCAGCCGGCTGGCGTGCGCAGCCAGGTCTGGCTCTGGCGCCCGGTGCGGGCGCTGCCGTCGCGCTGGAACTCCACATTGGCCGTGGCGAAGTCGCTGCCATACGTGGTGATTTCGGTGCGCAGCAGGCGCCGCTGCAGGCCCTGGGACGGGCGCGCGGCGCGAAACGCCTTGATCTGCGCGTAGCCGTACAGGTTCTCGGTGGCGCCGTAGCGCAGGGTGTGGGGGCTGTCCCAGAACAGTTCGTCGAGCACATCGACCTGGTTGTTCACCAGCGCGTCTTCGTAGCGGGCGAACACGGCCTGCACTTCGGCAAGCACTTCGGGCTGGTTGATGGGGTAGGGCATGGGCTGGGCTTTCACAGGGATGCGACCGGTGCCTGGCAGATGCCTGTGGCCTCCAGCACGGCGGCGGCGCGCAGCGCCAGGTCTTCGCGCCAGGGCGCGGCGATGAGTTGCACGCCCATGGGCAGGGTGGGATGGGCACCCCACACCGGCACGGAGCACACGGGCAGGCCTATGCACGAGATCGGCTGGGTCAGCAGGCCCATGTTGAGGCGCAGCGGCAGGTCGCGACCGTTGAGGTCGAAGCGCTCGGTGCCTATGGGCGTGGCCGCGCAGGGCGTGGCGGGGGCCAGCAGCAGGTCGTAGCGCGCCAACACGGCGGCGGCAGCGCGGGCATAGCGGCCGCGCACGCGCTGGGCCCGTGCCACCCAGGCGGCGGGGATCAGTGCCCCGGCCAGGAAGCGGTCGCGCGAGAGCGGCTCGAAGTCTGCCGCGCGCGTGCGCAGGTTGTCGAGGTGCAGGGCACCCGCCTCGGCGTTGGTGATGAGGAAGGCCGCGGCACGGCCGGCCTCCACCAGCGGCAGTTCCACCGGCTCGGCCTCGGCGCCCAGCGCCTGCGCCACCCGGGCCACGGCGGCGCGCGCCTCGGGCAGGGCGTTGTCGGCAAAGTAGCCGCCGAGTACGCCGATGCGCAGGCCCGCCGTGCCTTGCCCCAGCGTCTGGACAACCGGCTCCACGGGCCGCTGCGCGCAGCCGGCATCGGTGTGCGCGCCGGGTGCCTCGGGCCCCTGCAGGGCGTCATAGGCCAGCGCCAGGTCGCGCGCGGTGCGCGCCATGGGGCCCAGGTGGTCCAGGCTGGAGATGAAGGGAAAGCTGCCTGTGCGCGGCAGGCGCCCGAAGGTGGGCTTGAGGCCGAACACCCCGCACAGGGACGATGGCACACGGATGGAGCCATTGGTGTCCGAGCCCAGCGTGATCGGCACCTGGCCGGCCGCCACTGCCGCCCCCGAACCGCCAGACGAACCCCCTGCGATGCGCGCCAGGTCGTGCGGGTTGTGGCAGGCGCCCCCGTGGCTGTTCTCGGTGGTGAAGCCGTAGGCGTACTCGTCCATGTTGAGCGCACCGACCAGGATGGCGCCCGCGGCCTCCAGCCGCTGCACCAGCAGGCCATCGGCCGTGGCGGGTGCGCTGCCCCGCTCGATCTTCGAGCCCGCCAGGGTGGCGATACCCTCCACGTCAAACAGGTTCTTCACGGCAAAGGGCACGCCCAGCAGGGGCAGGGCGGCCTGTGTGCCATCGGCCAGGCCGGCATCGATGCGCGCGGCGCGTGCCAGGGCGCGCTCGCTCAGCACGGCGGTAAAGGCATTGACGCGGGCGTCGGTCTGCGCGATGCGTGCCAGGCAGTCCGCCACCAACGCCGTGGCCGTCACGTCGCGTGCCGCCACGGCCTGGGCCATGACGGCCGCGTCCTGCTGCCACCAAGGGGCCGTCATGCGCTGCCCTCCAGCGGTACCACGGGCACGAAGGCCATGGCGGGTTCGTCCGTGGCGGCCAGGGGCACGGCGTTGACGGTGTCGGCAAAGCCGCTGGCCAGCGCCAGGTAGCCGAGCACGGCTGCGCGGTGCTCGGGCGCGATGGGCAGGCCGATGGCGATGGACGCCGCGTCCAGGTAGCGTTCGAGTTCGGCGGCGTTCATCGGCGCACCTCGCGCTGGAAGATATCCAGGCTGAGCTTCTTCATCGCCACGAAGCTCGGCTCGCTCAGCGTAGCCAGGGTGCGCGGGCGCGCGTCTTCGTAGTGCAGGATTTCGGCCACCTTGGTCGGGCGCTTGGTCAGGAGCAGCACCTCGTCGGCCAGGTAGACGGCTTCTTCCAGGTCGTGCGAGACCAGCAGCATGGTGGTGCCGGTCTGCATGAACACCTCCTGCAGCTTTTCGCGGATGAACAGCGTCATCTCGAAGTCCAGCGCCGAGAAGGGCTCGTCGAGGAACAGCACCTCGGGGTTGGGCGCGAGCGCGCGCATGATGGAGGCGGTCTGCTGCTGTCCGCCCGACAGCTCGTAGGGGTAGCGGTTCAGGTCGAACTTCACGTCGAACGAGGCCACCAGTTCGGCCATGCGGCGGTCCACCTCGGCCTTGCTTTTGCCTTCGAGCTTGAGCGGGTAGGCGATGTTGTCGATGGTGCGCATCCACGGGAACATCGCTTCGCGGTAGTTCTGGAAGACGTAGCCGATCTTGGTGTCCTTCAGGCTCTTGCCGTCGAACAGGATTTCGCCGCTGTCGATGGGCACGAGGCCTGCGATCATGTTGATCAGCGTGCTCTTGCCGCAGCCGTTGGGGCCGAAGACCGAGACGATCTTGTGCTTGGGGATGTCGAGGTCGAAGTCCTCGTACAGCGGCCAGCCCGCGAAGTACTTGGTGAGGCCACGGATGGTGATGTGCGTGCCGGCCGGGCCGGGGGTGAAGGCGCGGCGGGGCACGTCGGCGTACACGGCGCCGTTGACGACGGCGTTCATCGGCCGCTCCAGTGCACGATCTTGCGTTCGGCGACGAGGAACAAAATGTTCAGGGCATAGCCCAGCGCGCCCGCAGCCAGGATGGCGGCGTACATGCTCTTGACGTTGAGCACCTGCTGCGCGTCGATGATGCGGTGGCCCAGGCCGTTGTCCGAGCCGATGAACATCTCGGCCACGATCACGATGACCAGGGCCATCGACACGGCCGAGCGCAGGCCGACGAAGGTGGGTTGCAGGCTTTCCCAGACCAGCACGTCCTTGAAGATCTGCCAGCGCGACGCCCCCATGACGCGGGCCGCCATCACGCGCTGCTTGCGGGCATTGATGACGCCGTAGGCGCTGTTGAAAATGACGATGAGGAAGGCCCCAAACGCGGCGATGGCGACCTTGTTCACGTCCGACACGCCGAAGATCAAGAGGAACAGCGGGATCAGCGCCGAGGAGGGCGTGGAGCGGAAGAAGTCGATCAGAAACTCCACGCTGCGGTAGGCGCGCTCGTTGCTGCCCAGCAGCACGCCCAGCGGCACGCCGACCACGGCGGCGATCAGAAAGGCCTGCACCGTGCGCCAGACGGTCACGGCAAAGTCCAGCAGCAGCGGCCCGCCGGCCAGGCCGCTGACCAGGGTGAGCACGGTGGCGCTGGGTGGGGGCAACAAGATGGGCTTGATGAAGCCCAGGCGCACCACCAGGTCCCAGACGATGAACAGGGCCAGCGGCCCGGCAAAGGGCAGGAATTTGTCCCAGGCGGGCTTTTTGGGCACGGCGGAGGCTGCCTTGCCCGCGGGCGGCGACCAGGCGCCGGCGGTGGTGGTCGTGGTGTCGGCCATGGCGCGTGCTGCCTTTCAGGCCTTGTAGATCAGGCTGTCGACCACGACCTTCTTCTCGAAGATGCCTTTTTCGGTGAACAGGTCGTAGAACTTCTGGAAGTGCGCCAGGTCGCTGGGCTTGAACTCGTTGTAGAGCATGTAGGACGCCAGCGGCACCTCGGCCGTGAGCGGGCCTTCGATGGCGGTGTAGCCCTTCATGAACTGGCGCGCCTCTTCGGGCTTGGTGCGCACCAGCTCGATGCCCCGGGCATAGGCGGCAATGAATTTCTTGGCGGCCTCGGGGTTCTTCTTGATGAACTCGCTGGTCAGGCTGGCTGCGCCGCCGTGCCAGGGGGCCATGGCATCGCCCAGGATGTATTTGGCGACCACGCCCGACTCGATGACGCGCGTGGTGCCGTTCATGCGGCCGATGGTGCCCGTGGGCTCCAGCGTGTAGCAGGCATCCACCTGGCCGGCCACGATGGCGGCGATGTGCTGGCCGATGGGCAGCTCGGTCACCGTGACGCCGCTGGCACCGGCGCGCTCCAGCATGGTCTTGCACAGGGTCATGTTCTGGATGCCGGGGCCGGAAGCGACCTTCTTGCCCTTGAGGTCGGCCATGGTCTTGATGGCGCTGTCCTTGCCGGTGATGAACTGGTCGAGCACGAACTTGGCATTGCTCGGGTTGGTCGCGAAGATCTTGAACAGGCCGGGCTGGGCGATCTCGCCAATGGCCAGGTTGGCCGAGCCCGTGCCGTTGGAGCTGCCATCGGACCGGCCCGACAGCATGGCCTCCATGACCTGCTGGGCGCCAGCGAACTTGAGCGGCTCCACGTCCAGCCCGGCCTCCTTGAAGTAGCCCTTTTCCACCGCCGCGAAAAAGGGCAGGCCAGCTGCCACGGGCCAGAAGCCGATGCGGATCTTGGGCGCCGCCTGGGCGCGCACCAGTGCAGGGGCGGCCAGCGCGCCCAGGGTGGCCGCCGAGGCCTGCAGGACGCGGCGGCGCGATGCGCCGGTGGAAGGGGTGGAACTGTGGGATGTCATGGAAGGCTCCTGCAGCAGGGTTGGAAGGGATGGAGTGGGTGGAATCAGTGGCCGGCCTTGAGCGAGGCGATGTATGCCCGCCAGCCGCCAAAGTGGCTGATGTCGCGCGCCCCGGCCAGGGCCAGCGGTTCGCAGATGAAGCCCTGCACGCTGCTGCCGTCGGCCAGGGACAGCGTGCCTATGCCCAGCGGCTGGGGGATCAGCGCGACGAAGCTGCCGTAGTGCGCGGCCGGCATGCGCCAGATCTCGATGGCAATGCGCGCGCCCTGGCCCGGCGCCACGCGCAGCAGGCCGGGCTTGGGCGGCACGGTGCCGGGCAGGGCGTAGAGCTGGTAGTCGGGCGCGGTCTCGGTGGCGCGCTCCAGGGTGGCGCCGCGCTCGGTGAGCTGGCTGTTGAGGGGCATGCCGCTCAGGTGCGCGCCGACCACGGCGATCCGCACCGTGGCGGGGGCCTGCAGCCCGGCAATGGGCTGGGGCGCGGGCAGGGGTGTGCTGCCGGCAGCGTGGGGCAGGCCCGTGGCATGGTGGTAGCGCTGGCCCAGCTCGGCCAGCTGCAGGTCGCTGCCGCTGGGGCCGATCAGCGTGATGCCGAAGGGCAGGCCATCGACGCGCAGGCTGCTGGGCACTGCAATGGCGGCATAGTCCAGCAGGTTCACGAAGTTGGTGTAGGCCCCCAGGTTGCGGTTGAGCACCACCGGATCGGCCTGCATGGCAGCAATGGTGTAGTGCGTAGGGGCCGTGGGCACCAGCAGCACGTCGATGGCCTCGGCCCCTTGCCACATGGGCGCGACCTGCTGGCCCAGCGCGCGCAGGCGGGTCTGGGCATCGCACAGGTCGGCCGCGCTGTAGCCGCGCCCGCTGGCCAGGATGCTGCGCACCGGCTCCACCACCTGGTCGGCGTGCGCATCGAAAAAGCTGCGCACGGCGGCATAGCGCTCTGCCACCAGGGCGCTTTCGTAGAGCAGGGCGGCGGCCTGGGCCAGCGGCGCATAGTGGATGGAGACCGGCGTGCCGCCCAGGGCCTGCAGGCGGACCACCGCCTCGTCGAAGGCAGCCTCGGCCGCGGCATCGCCAAAGAACTCCAGCACGTCGGGCACGCCGAAGCGGAAGCTCGCGGGCAGCGGCTCGCTGGCCAGCGTGAGCTGGCGGCCATACGGATCCTCGGCGTCGTAGCCCTGGGCCACCTGCAGCACGCGGGCCGCCAGATCCACGGTGCGCGCAAAGATCGAGACGCAGTCCGCGCTCTGCGCCGCCGGCACCACGCCGCGTGCGCTGACCAGGCCCTTGGTCGGCTTGATGCCCACGATGTTGTTCAGCCCGGCGGGCACGCGGCCCGAACCTGCCGTGTCGGTGCCCAGCGCGAAGTCCACCTGCCCGGTGGCCACCACATAGGCCGAGCCCGAGCTGGAACCGCCCGAGACATAGGCCGCATCCAGCGCATTGGGCACGGCGCCATGGGGCGAGCGCGTGCCGTTGAGCCCGCAGGCGAACTGGTCCAGGTTGGTCTTGCCCACCAGGGTGGCGCCTGCATCGAGCAGGCGCTGCACCACCGCCGCATGGGCCGTGGCGGTGTAGGCGAAGGCCGGGCAGGCGGCCGAGGTGGGGTGACCCGCCACATCGATGTTGTCCTTGACCGCAAAAGTGAGACCGCTGAGCGGCCCGCCCGGCGTGCCGGCGATGGGCGGGTCGCAGCGCAGGATCCAGGCCTGCGGCGCCAGCACCGGCGTGCCTGCCACTGCGGGGGAAAGTTCGGCCACCAGGGAGCTTGTTGCTTGCACCATTTTGAAGAATTCAATCTTGGATACAAGATAAGATGCAAGCGCTGTGCCAGGCTTGCAGGATCGTGCGGGTAGGGGAGGCGTCCTACCCCGCGCTCAGAGGAAAAAGGGGGCGCCTGGCTTCTTTTGCCCAGGGGAGTCCCGGGTCGTTGGTGCTTCGACCTTGCTGCCCTCTGGTGCACGGATTGGGTTTCAGGCGGTGCGGGACGCGCTAAAGTGGTGAGCCCTGTTGGTGTCCTTGGAGCGCATGGAGGACGCCAGCGTGAAATCCCTTCCCAGCCGTGTCCGCATGATCTCCTTCCACAACCCCCTGCACCACCGGCATGCGCCGGTCCACGAGTTCTACCGCGGCGAGCGCGTCCCCTGCTTCGAGAAGCCGGTGCGTGCCCAGTACGTCGAGGACGCGCTGCGCGAGCGCGGCCACGGCCTCTTGGTGCCCGATGTGGACAGCAGCCCCGTGCTGGCCCAGATCCACGCGCCGCGCTACCTGGCTTTTCTGCAGAGCGCCTGGCAGCAATGGCTGGCACTGGACGCAGCCAACGCCTCGGTCCAGCCCTTTCCCTCGGTGTGGCCGGTGCGCAGCCTGCGCAGCGATGTGGAGCCCGATAATTTCGTGGCCAAGCTCGGCCTGTACTCCATGGACAACGGCACCCCCATGGCCGAAGGCACCTGGGAGGCCGCCAAGGCCGGTGCCGATGCTGCGGCCAGTGCGGCGGCCCGTGTGGCCCAGGGCGCGCGTGCCGCGTTCTGCTGCACGCGCCCGCCGGGCCACCATGCGGGCCCGGACTTCATGGGCGGCTACTGCTTCCTCAACAATGCCGCCGTGGCCGCGCAGTGGCTGCGCAACCATGGCTCGCAGCGCGTGGCCCTGCTGGACGTGGACTACCACCACGGCAACGGCACGCAGAGCATCTTCTACGACCGCGACGATGTGCTGTTCATCAGCATGCATGGCGATCCGCGCACCGAATACCCGTTCTACTTGGGCCATGCCGATGAAACCGGCGCAGGGCAGGGCGCGGGCTTCAACCTGAACCTGCCGTTGCCGGCGGGCACGAGCGCGGCCACCTGGTTTGCCGCGCTGGAGCAGGCCTGTGTGCGTATCGCTCAGTACCAGGCGGACACGCTGGTCGTGTCGCTCGGGCTCGATGCCTTCGAGGACGACCCGATCTCGAAATTCGCCCTCAAGACGACGGACTTCACGCGCCTGGGCGAACGCCTGGCCGCCCTGGGCCTGCCCACGGTGTTCGTGCTGGAGGGGGGCTATGCGGCGGCCGAGCTGGGCCACAACGCCGTGAATGTGCTCGACGGCTTCGAGCAGGCGGCGGCACGGTGAGCGAGGCCGTCGACTGCGTGGTGGTCGGTGCCGGCGTGGTGGGCCTGGCGGTGGCCCGTGCGCTGGCGCTGCAGGGCCGCGAGGTCATGGTGCTGGAGGCAGCCGACGCCATCGGCACCGGTACCAGCGCGCGCAACAGCGAGGTCATCCATGCCGGGCTGTACTACCCGGCCGGCTCGCTCAAGGCCCGCCTGTGCGTGCAGGGGCGCGAGATGCTCTACGCCTACTGCGCCGAGCGCGGCGTGCCCCACCGGCGCTGCGGCAAGCTCATCGTGGCCACGGCGGCCGAGCAGATCCCGGCGCTGGAGGGCATCGCGGCACGTGCCCTGGCGAATGGCGTCACCGACCTGCAGTGGCTGGACGCCGCAGCCGCCCAGGCGCTGGAGCCCGCGCTGCAGTGCGTGGCCGCGCTGCACTCGCCCAGCACCGGCATCATCGACAGCCATGCGCTGATGCTGGCCCTGCAGGGTGACCTGGAGCACGCGGGCGGGCTGGTGGCACTCAACTCGCCGCTGGCGCAGGCGCACTGCACGGCCGAGGGCATCCACCTGCAGGCTGCCGATGGCACGGTTCTGCTGGCGCGCACGGTGGTCAATGCCGCAGGTCTGGCCGCGCCCGATCTGGCGCGCCGTTTCGAAGGGCTGGACCCGCGCCATGTGCCCACGCCGTACTATGCCAAGGGCAACTACTTCACCCTCGCCGGGCGTGCGCCGTTCAGCCGCCTGATCTACCCGGCCCCCGAGGCGGCGGGCCTGGGCGTGCACCTCACGCTGGACCTGGGCGGGCAGGCCCGCTTCGGCCCCGATGTGCAATGGGTGGACGACCCTGCCGACCTGCAGGTGGACCCCGCCCGTGGCGATGCCTTCTATGCCGAGGTGCGCAAGTACTGGCCGGGCCTGGCGGACAGCGCGCTGCTGCCGGGCTATGCCGGCATGCGCCCCAAGATCACGGCGCCGGGCGAGGCCGCGGCCGACTTTGTGGTCCAGGGGCCGGCGGTGCACGGCGTGCCGGGCCTGGTGAACCTGTTCGGCATCGAGTCACCGGGCCTCACGAGTTCACTGGCCATCGCAGCGCATGTGGCCGCTTTGTCGCCGTGATGCGTGTCAACACCCTGTCATGCGTAGGCCATTGCGTCCAAGTCCTACATGGTTTTTGGCGATGTGTCCGCTAAGATGACAGCGAGCGCTGCATGAGGGAGAGCCTGCGGCAACCCATGGGGTGTGATTTCTTCAATTTCTAATCAGAAAGGTTTGCTGTATGAGCGTTTCCGACTCCGTTTCCACGACCCAGGCCGATCTGGAAAAACTCGTGTCCGACCTGCGCGGCCTGCTGGCCAGCAAGGACCTCGACTCCGTGCCCGACATCAAGCTCCTGCGCCAGAAGCTCGACGACGGCCTGCACAATGCGCGTGAAGCCGCCGTGCGCGCCGCCCAGGATGCCGCCCGCCAGGCCAAGGATGCGGCCCTGGCTGCCGACCGCTACGCCCATGACGAACCCTGGCGCGTGGCCGGTGCCGCGCTGGCCGTGGGCGCTCTGGTGGGCTTTCTGCTGGCCCGCCGCTGAAGCGAGGGCGGCCCACGGGGGCGCCTTCTTGCGCACTTGCGGTGCGGCAGGGCATTGCTCTGCTGGCGCCGTGGTGCCTGTAACCCTGGCAGCGCGGCCTGCCTTGACTATCTAACACCCAAGGACACTGATGAACTGGTTCGCTCTTCTGGGCCTGGATGCGCTGGTGGCGCGCTGGCGCGCGAACATCATTGAAGGGGCCATTGCCGCCGAAGACCGCATGGACCTGGTGCGCCTGGAATGGCAGGACCAGAAGCAGCGCCTGCAGCAACTGCTGGTGCTGACCATTCTGGTCGGCGGGCTCACGGTGGTGGCCCTCATCATGCTGTCCATGGCGCTGCTGGTGCACTTCTGGGACACCGAGCACCGCGTGCTCGTGGGCTGGCTGGTGGCCGGTGCATGGCTGCTGGGCTGGGGCGCGGCGCTGGTCCGCCTCGTGTCCGTAGCCAAGCGGGCCGGCAACGGCTTTGCACTGACCCGCCAGGAACTGGCCCAGGATTGGCGTGACATCAAGGAGCGGCTGTGATGCCTGCCGAGAAACAAGCCTTTGTTACCGAACCCACGCCCGAACAGCAGCGCGTGCTGGACCGCATTGCCCTGCAGCGCGAGCGGATTCGCGCGCGGCGCAAGGCCCGGGCCCAGGCGCTGGCCCTGGCGCAGTCCGCCCAGCAGGCTTCGCCGGATGAGCCGTTTGCCCTGCGCGCAGCGGCTTTTGCCAAGCAGCACCCGGTCGCAGTGGCCGCCCTGGCCGGTGCTGCTGTGGTGGCCGGGCCGCGCCGCCTGGTCCGCTGGGTGGGGCTGGCGATGCCGCTCATCACCCGCCTGGGCCCGTTGCTCGCGCGAAGGGGCTGACGGCGGCCACGGCCCGCATGCACATCGCAGCGGGCCGGCGAGCCGATGGCGGTCAGCCCCCCACTGGCAGTTGCGCCCGCAGCTCCTTGGCCAGAACATTGCCAGGCCCATAGACGTCCATGGCGACTGCTGCCGTGCCGCGGTTCCCGGCATCGCGGGTCACTGTGACCTTGGAGAACTGCCGCAGGGCGTCCGACGCGAAGCGCGCGGTGCACACCATGGCGGCGTCGGCATCGCTGCCCGGCGCGCGCACCGGCTGGTCGAAGCTGAAATCAGATGGCTGGGCGTTGGCAAACGGCAGGCTGGCATTCCACGCCGAACACACGAGGTTGAGCGCCTTCACGGATTTTCCCTGGCTGCTCAGTTCGATCTCGACCAGGGCGCTCAGGTGGTAGTCGCCCGCCACGAAGATCAGACCCTCGATCTCGTTCTTGACAATGAACCGGACCAGCCGGCGCCAGCTGGCCGGATAGCCGAGCCAGTTGTCGGCCGCGATGCAGGTCGCCGGTTGGGCGACGAAGCGGTTCTCCGGCAGGGCGAACACGCTGCCGCTGCACAGCAGCTTGGGCCCTTTGGGGTGGTCCGTCAGCCAGGCTTCGATGGCCTCCATCTGCCCGTCGTGCATGATGCGCGCATCCCTCCAGGTGCCCAGGGTGCGGGGGCTGCGTTCGGTGCGCGTATCGGCCGCGAACGCGGGAATGCCGCCCACCTCGAAACGGTGCCACAGGCCGCGCTCCACCTTCAAGCCCTGCGGGCCCACGGACAACCGGGGCAGCCCCGGACGGTGAAAGCGTGACTGGTAGGCCGTGGCCGCCAGGAAGCCGCTCAGGAAACGCTGCCCACGCACGGAGTCGGCCGTGGCGCGGTCCGCCCCGTCGAGGTTGTCGTCGAACTCGTGGTCGTCCACCACCAGCCAGACGGGAAGGCGTGCGAACAGCTGCCGCGTGGCGGGGCTGCCCCAGCTCTCGCGGTAGCGCTGGGCGCCGCGCTCGTCGGGTTCCGTGGTTTCGGCGATATTGGCGGTGGCATCGGCATAGATCTGGTCGCCCAGCAGCAGCAGCGCCTGCACGGGCGCGCTGGCATGGTCGATGTGCTGCGCCATGTCGCCGGCCAGGGCATCGATCGCGCTGCGCTCGAAGGCCAGGCCCGGCCAGCGGCAGGAGCTGGCGAGGAAGCTGGTGCTGGTGTGCGCCTGGCCGTCCGCAGTAAAGCGTTGCCACCAGGGCCGTGCGGCCAGGTCCAGAGCGATGGGTGGCGATTCAGCCACGGCATGCGCATCCCCGGCCACGCCGGACCCCTGGGGAAGGCTGCGCAGCACCAGGCTGATGGGCGGCAGGCTGGCAAACCGCAGGCTCGCACTTTCCTCGAGCACGCAGGTCCAGTAGTAGCCCTGGCCGGTGGGCGGCCTGGCCGGAGAGGGGGCGGATTCGACCACGCCGGGAAGTTGCGTGATCCAGGCTGCGGGGCACACGGCACCGCCGATCCGGAGCTCGGGCGGTATCGGTGTGCTGGTGGTATCGAGGTACTGTTCCACCCAGATCACCAGCCGGCGCTGCCCCTTGGGCCCGTGTTCGATCTGCAGCATGGGGCCGGTGAGCGGCCGGATGGGCGTGGTGAAATCGCGATCAGCCAGGTCGGTGTCGCTGGACTGGCCGTCCGGGCACGGCCGTTCGGGATCGATGTGGCAACCATCGGTGATGTCCTCGAACGCGGCCGGTTGCTCAAGGAAGCGGGTGAGGTGGGGATAGATGTCCCGGTGGGCATGCTTGCCGAACAGGAAATCCATGTGCCCATAGCCTTTGCGCAGGAAGGTGCGCACCACGTGTTCCTGCGGCTGGCCTGCGAAGATCCGGCGCAGCCGGTTCCAGCTGCGCGCCGCGCCGCGCGGATCGAACACCTGGTTGTCCAGCCCGTGCACGAACAGCGTGGGAAAGTGCCAGTTCTGGCGGAAGTTGTCTTGCAGCAGGTAGGTGTTCTCGCCATCGCGGTTGGTCAGCCGCTCGCGCAGCACGATGAAGTACAGCTGGCGGAACACCTCGACGCCGGCCACACCCACGAGTTCGCCCAGCCGCTCGTGCGTGCGCGGGTCCAGGTTGGCGTGCACCCATTCGCGCCCGTAGAACGCGGTCATCCGGTTGCAGATGGCACAGCCCGCGCCGGGCGATTCGCGGTGCGCCTCGTGCAGGCTGCGTTCCTCCTCGGTCCAGGCCAGGGTCGCCGCGAACCGGTCCAGCAGCTCATCGGCCGCATCGGGCTGGGCCGGGAGCAGGGGGCTGATGCGCTCCCTGCCGGTCAGCAGATTGCGGTAGAGCGCAGCCAGGGCGCCCGAGAAGCGGTTGGACACCGACGGCACCACCCACGGGTGCACGGCATGGATGATGGCCGCGCGCACCTTGGTGGTGTCAAAACGCGCCTGCAGTGCAGACATCGCGAAGGCCCCTGCGCCCACGCAGTGCGCGAAGACATCGATGGCCTGGCCTCCCGCTTGTGCGTGCACGCGGTCGATGGCGGCGGGAATATCGGTGTGCGCAATATCGTCCATGGTGTGCGCACCGCGCGCGTAGCGCAGGCGGTTGGACATGCGGTTGTCCAGCAGCCAGACGGTGTAGCCTGCGCGCAGGAAATGGCCGGCCATGCTGGTGTCCACGGTGTCCGTTGTGTACACGCCGCTGCCATGGGCCAGCCCATGGATGAAGAGCACATGCCGCCCGCCTTCGGGATGGCGGTAGACCGTGAGCTGCAGCCCGATCTGTTGCTGCGCTCCGCTGCGGCGTGCCGCCTTGAGCACCTCCTCCTGTGGCCGGACAATGGCCCCTCCGGCGGTCTTCAAGGGAGGATGCGGTGGCAGCGCCGGGGGCGTGTACTGCCCGTAATCCAGGCCCCGCAGTGACCAGAAGTGCGTCTGCATCAGTGCGCGCAGCCACAGGGAGGCGAATGCCGCCAGCCCGACCATGGAGGCCGGCGTGCTGGACGATTCGCGGATCTGCAGGCGCAGCCGGCTCACCAGGTCGGCCAGATCGACGCGCAGCCCGAGCTTCCAGGGCGTGCCCTCGTCTTTGGTGCGCAGTTCGAAGTCCAGCAGCGTGAGCGCTTCCCACAGCGTGCGCGCACCTGGGCGGTAGGCCAGCAGCTTGCTGCCGCGGGCGACGACCTCCAGGGGGTAGTCCATGGCACGGCCCTGCGGCAGCAGCGTGAAGTGGTAGTCGAGTGTGCGGTGGTTGGTGTGCAGCCAGCCCGCGCGCGCGAGGGCGCACAGCTTCTTGAGCCAGCCGGGCCCCAGGTACCGCAAGAGGTTGCCCGGCCTGCGTTCCTGGAAGGCGCCGAAGGCGAGCAGCCAGCGCCAGGCCCTGCGCGCAAGGCTGGCGCGCTCGAACGCGAGCAGCGACACCTGCCCTGCACCGCGCAGCAGGGGTTCGCCCTTCAAGGCCTCGGAGTGGATGGACGGCCAACCGGGAAGGGGGTTGGCGTAGATCGACAGGGAGGCATCCCACCGCGTCGACGGCTCGGCCAGCCACTGCTGCAGGTCCACCTCCATCTCGACGGCGGCGATGAACGCGCGCGGCTGCATGGCGGCCCCGGGGGACTGTGCGGGATCGTACCGGTTCAGCAGTTGTCGGGCCCAGTCGGGCAGGTGGCCCTGCTCGGTACCGCCCAGCAGGTGCTCATGGATGCGAAACCGGAGCTTTCCGTCGGCGCCGGCCCGCGTGGCCATCTCCACGCGCGGTTGCGGCCGGGCGGCCGGGGCGGCTGCCGGCTGCGCTGCAGGGGCCTGGTCCGGCTGCGCCAATTCGCCGGCGATGTCCCGTGCGGCGAGCATGGACAGGGCGGAAATCGTGACAAAGGGATTGACGCCCAGCGCATGCGGAACGATGGCACCGTCCAGCACATGCAGGCCCGCATGCACCTCGCTCCCTGCACCCTTGAACACCGCGCCGCGCCAGTCGACCGCGCCCTGCGCGCCGTTGTCCCCCATGGCGCAGCCACCCAAAGGGTGCACGGTGACCGACTTCTCCAGCTGGCTGCCCGCGATGATGTCGGAGAAACCGTCAGGTGCCGGACGCCACAGGGGGTTGGGCAGGTAGTCGCCACCGTCGAAGCCACCGGCCGCATGGGCCCGGCCCAAGGCGTTGTGCACCGCCTGGTAGTACGCGGCATGCCCTGCGGTAGCGGTCTTGTCGTGCGCAGGCCAGCGCACGTCCAGTTCGAGTCCATGGGGGTCCGCAGGACCATTGCCGGTGGGGGCACGCAGCAGGATTTGCCCGTTCGATGCATCCTGGCCCATGGCCAGCAGCAATTGCGCGTGCCGCGCCGCATCCCGCGGCAGGGCCAGGGGGTCGTCGGTGCCGGGGAAGCGTGCATCCGTGTCCTGCACATAGCGGTGCAGCGTGGACAGCGTGTGGCCCAGGGTGCTCGTGGCCTGCGCGAGCGCGGAGGGGATGGCGCCATCCTGGAGCAGGATTTCCTGCGTCACGCCCTCGACCGTGAGCGGCACGCGCAGCGTGGCCGAGATCGTCGGCCCCACATCGCGGCTGGGCTCGGTGCCGTCGGCTTCGGGGGCCGAGACCGCATTGACGGCCCGGCGCTGGCGCCAGCCCATCGCCACCACGTCGCCATTGGTGGAAAAGGCCGCGCCGAGCCGCTCGGAGTGCGGTACCTGAACCGAGCGCAGCAGCAGCTCGGTGCTGCCCAGGCTGCCCGCGCTGACGACGACGGTATGCGCATCGATGGTGAATTCGACGGGGGCTGTGTTGCGGCTGCCGGTGGAGCACTCGAAGTGCACGCGCCAGCGCAGGCTGCGCCCGTTCGCGCTGCGTGTGGATGTTGCAAGGGGCTCTACCCGCAGGGCATGGCCGCCGACGAAGAAGCGCGCGCCGCGGCGGTGGGCCGCCGGGATGAGGTTGGTGGCCAGCGACCCCTTGGCGCCGACGTTGCAGCCGGTGAAGCAGTTGCCGCAGCGCACGCAGGCCTCCATCTCCACCCCATGCGCGTTGGTCCTCTTCGTCCCCGAGATGGTCAGGTCGACCGGCTGGGCGCTGCCGGCCTGCAGCGCGCCGCCCAGGCGGGACAGGGCCTGGAACTTGGGCAGTTCGGCCGCGCGTTCCAGGGGCGCGGCCTCCAGGGCGCAGACGACTTCGTCCAGGGCCTGTAGCAAGGCCCCGTGGCGTGCGCCGTCGGGCCGGTAGACACCGGGCCACGGCGCATGGCCGAAGGTGCTTGCCGCAGGCTTGAAGGCCACGCCCGCATTGACCAGGGAGCCCCCCCCCAGGCCGCTGCCGGTGAGCACCGCCACCTGCTCGAAGTTCTGGACGTTGAGCAGCGCCTGCGCGTTCCCCAGGGCCTTTCCGCTTGCGCCACGCTGCATGCGCAAATGGCCCGGCAGGTGGCCGATGTCCTCGGGAAACTCGCCGAGCGCGTATTCCCGGCCGCGTTCGACAACCCAGGTTTCCACGCCGGGCGCAGCCAGTTCACGGGCTGCGAAACTCCCGCCATAGCCTGAGCCCACAACCAGGACATCGCAGCAAGGGGAGGCATTGAGCTGCAACATCGCTTCGATGGGCTCTGACCAGCGAGAATGGGGCGCCATGGGGCCTTTCCGTAGGGCTTTGTTTTGGGTAACAATTGTTTACATGCATTTTCTACCGCCCTTTCCTGTTGATGCCAATCACCCATTGGATGTAGCGATGGCGCGCGAGTCGCTGCGGCTGCGGGCGCAGCAGTCGGTCAGCGCGCGCACCATGGTGGTGGTGGCGGCCATCGTGGCGGCGATCTGCTTCGGCTTTTCCACCCCGGTCTGGCGTGTGCTGGCCTGGATGATTCCCGTGGTGCTCATGGCCCAGATCAATGCGGTGCTCAGTGCCCGGGCCCTGGCGGTGCTCGACACTGCGGATGCTGCCGCGCTGGCAAAGCAACAGACGGACCACTGGTGGATCACCATCGCCAACCAGGCCCTGATGGGCACGACGGTCTGGTGGATCGGCTACGGCACCAGCGGGGGCATCGCGACCTTTGCCACCGTGCTGCAGCTCATCTACCTGGGCGGGGCGCTGGTGAATGCGTCGACGCACCCGGCCACCTTCATCGCCGGGGCATGGATCAACCTGGCCTTCGCGGCCGTGTTCTGGCTGACGCAGGGCGGCACCAATGGCCTGCCACTGGCCCTGGCCCTGTTCGGTGTGGGGCTGGTGGTCGCGGTCTCGTCGCGGCAGACGGCGCAAGCCTTCCGTGATTCGCTGCAGATCCGCTTCGAGAACGCAGACCTGCTGCGCCGGCTGGGGGAGGAGAAGCAAGTGGCCGAGGAGGCCAATGCCGCCAAGTCGCGCTTTCTGGCAGCAGCCAGCCATGACCTGCGCCAGCCCCTGCATGCCCTGCTGGTCTTCTCGTCGCTGCTGCACCGCCACGAAACGCCGCAGACCGCGCAACTGATCGCCCATATCCGCGACGCTGCGGGCTCGCTGGACAAGCTGTTTTCGGGGCTGCTCGACCTCTCCAAGCTGGAGACCGGCTCCATCGTGCCGCAGATGCAGGCCCTGAACATCGCGGGCATGGTGCGCGACCTGGCCGGCGAGTTCCAGCCGCGCTGTGCTGCCAAGGGGGTTTCCATAGAAACCGAGGGCGATGCCGAGGCGTGGGTGCTGAGCGATGCCTTTTTGCTCGAGCGCATTGTGCGCAACCTGGTGGACAACGCGGTGAAGTACACCAACGAAGGCGGTGTCGTGGTCTCCGTGCACGCACGGGAAAGCGTGGTGGCGCTGGAGGTGCGCGATACCGGCATCGGCATCGCGCATGAAGCGCAGGCCCGGGTCTTCGAAGAATATTTCCAGGTCGGCAATCCTTCGCGCGACCCGGGGCAGGGCAGTGGCCTGGGCCTGGCCATCGTGCGCCGCCTGGCGACCCTGCTGGGCCTGGAAATGGGCATGCGATCGAACCCGGGCCAGGGGACCACCTTCACGCTGACCTTGCCCCAGGCGCCGATCTTCGAGAGCACGGGCGTCGGCGCGCTGCCGGCACCGGCCCAGCCGGTGTTGCACAAGGCCGTGGATGTCTGGCTCGTCGAGGACCATGCCCTGGTCCGCATGGCGACCAGCCAGGCCCTGGAGTCATGGGGCTGCAAGGTCATGCAGTGGGAGGGCATGCCCCCGGACTCCGTGATCGAATCGGCGGCCACCCCTCCGCATGCGCTGGTTGCCGACTACCGGCTTTCTGGCGATGCCACGGGCCTGGACGTGGCGCGGCGCCTGCGTTCCCGCTGGCCCGGGCTGCCCGTGGCCATCATCACCGGAGACCCGGGCATCGACATCCACGAGGTTGCGCGCCTGGGCAATATCGCGATGTGGCAAAAGCCGGTATTGCCCTCGCTGCTGATCAACTGGTTGGCAGAAATAGGTGAGCCGGCGGCCGAGCGGTCGGCTCCTGCTTTGAGGCCTGTGGTGGACAAGCCTGGAACCATCGGCCTTTCATGAGGCCGGCGTGCTGTGCGCCACCCCAATCGCACGCAACGGACCGTCTGCATACACTCGGGGGGGGGCGGCGCCAAGCGCCCCTCGGGCGGTGGTTTATCTCATGCGATGCGCACGCCTTGCCGTGCGCAGACGTAGACCGCCTCGGTGCGGCTTTGCACGTTGAGCTGGCGAAAGATGACGCTCAGGTGGGATTTCACCGTCTGGTCGCTGATGTTGAGTTCGCGCGCAATCACCTTGTTGGGCAGGCCGCGCAGGATGGCGGCGAGCACATCGCCCTGGCGCTGGGTCAGCTCGGGGAAGGCGTGGGTGAGTTCGCTGGGCAGGTGGCTCTCGCCGGCGGGCGTTGTCCGCGCAGGGCCGGAGAGCAGGGTGGCTGGCAGGTAGATTCCGCCCGAAGCAATGGTGTTGAGGGCGAGCAGCAGGGTCTCGGGCTCGGAGTCCTTGGCGATGAAGCCCACCGCACCGTTGTCGATCGCGGTGCGCACCAGCGCTGCGCTCTTCTCGCCCGACAGCACGATCTGGCGCGCCTGGGGCACCAGTTCGCGGATGGCCACCATGGCGTCGGCCCCGGAGAGGCCTTCCATGTGCCAGTCGAGCAACACGACGTCTGCGGGCCGCGCCCGCAGTTTTTCGAGCCCTTCTTCGCAGCTGCCCGCGATCTGGGTGTCTATGCCGAAGCCAAGCTCGGCGAGCAACAGGCGCAGTCCCTCTCGAAACAGGGAGTGGTCGTCAATGACAAGAACGTTCATGGGTTGGAAGTGCAGGGCATCGCCGTGGCGTCGCAGGGCGACACAGGCACGTCGGATTGGATGGGATCGCCATCGGAAGACACATTTGGTATCGATCCGACTATGCCATGGTCTTGGCGTCCGTGCTGTGTCATCGCGATTTTTTTACCAGTTGGTGGAATCATCGTCGCGCTCGCAGCCTGCCCCCTGGACATGTCCTCAGCGCATGGCCTTGATGGCCTGCGCTGCCCGGGTCACGAGCGCCGGGCCCTCGTAGATCAGCCCGGTGTAGATCTGCACCACGTCTGCACCTGCGCGTATCTTGCTCACCGCATCCTCGGCGCTCATCACGCCTCCCACGCCGATGATGGGGAACTGGCTGCCCAGCGCGGCGCGCAGCTGGCGGATCACGTGGTTGCTGGCTTCGAGCACCGGGGCTCCGCTCAGGCCGCCGGTCTCCTCGGCATGGCGCAGGCCCTTGACGGCATCGCGGGCTATGGTGGTGTTGGTGGCGATCACGCCGTCCATGCCATGGCGCTGGAGCGTCGCGGCGATCACGGAGACCTGCTCCTCGCTCAGGTCGGGCGCAATCTTCACGAAGATGGGCGTGCGCTTGCCGGCCTGTGTTGCCAGCACTTCGCGGCGCGCAGCGATCGCACCGAGCAGGCCGTCCAGTGCCTCGTCGCTTTGCAGGGCGCGCAGGTTCTGGGTATTGGGCGAGCTGATGTTCACCGTCACGTAGTCGGCATGCGGGTACACGCCATCCAGACAGGTCAGGTAGTCGCTGGTGGCGTTCTCGATGGGCGTGCTGGCGTTCTTGCCGATGTTCAGGCCCAGCAGCATGCGTGGGCCGCGGCCCTGGGGCTGGTCGCGAAAGCGCGATTGCTGCACATTGCGCAAGAAAGCGTCCAGCCCTTCGTTGTTGAAGCCCAGGCGGTTGATCAGTGCGCGCTTCTCGGGCAGGCGGAACATGCGTGGCTTGGGGTTGCCGGGCTGGCCCTTGGGCGTCACGGTTCCCACCTCGACGAAGCCGAAACCCATGGCGCCCAGCGCGTCGATCACGCGCGCGTTCTTGTCCAGCCCGGCAGCCATGCCCACGCGGTTCGGAAAGTGGAGGCCCGCCAGCTCGATGGGGTCGTCCACCCGCGTGTTGCACCAGGCCCATTGCAGCGGCGTGCGTTGCCCGCGGGCCAGCATGTCCATGGTGAGTTCATGCGCGGCTTCGGCATCCATGCCGAAGAGGAAAGGGCGGGTGAGGGCGTAGGGGATCAGGGACATGGAGGAATGACAGGGGATAATTGCGCAATAACCGCTGATTTTCCCTCATGACGACCTCTACCCCCCTGACCCAAGACGAACTCAAGGCCCTCGTAGGCCAGGCTGCCCTGCAATACGTGGTGCCTGGCGAGATAGTGGGGGTGGGCACGGGTTCCACCGTCAACAAGTTCATCGATGCCCTGGCCAGCATGAAGGGCGACATCAAGGGTGCCGTGTCCAGCTCCGTGGCCAGCACCGAGCGGCTGAAGGCCCTGGGCATTCCCGTGTTCGACGCCAACGAAGTCGAATCGCTGTCGGTGTACATCGACGGCGCCGACGAGATCGACGGCCAGGGCCACATGGTCAAGGGCGGCGGTGCAGCGCTCACGCGCGAGAAGATCGTGGCCGCGCTGGCCAGCCGTTTCGTCTGCATCGCCGACGAATCCAAGCTCGTTCCCGCGCTGGGCAAGTTCCCGCTGCCCGTGGAAGTGATACCCATGGCGGCAGCCCACATCGCGCGCCGCTTTGCGGCCCTGGGCGGCAAGGCGACGATTCGCCAGAAGGATGGCCAGCCCTTGGTGACCGACAACGGCCAGCACATCCTGGACGTCACGGGCCTGTCCATCACCGACCCGCTGGCCTTCGAGTCCGACGTCAACCAGTGGCCTGGCGTGGTCACGGTAGGCGTGTTCGCGCACCAGAAAGCCTCGGTGTGCCTGCTGGGCACAGCGCAGGGCGTGAAGACGCTGAGCTACTGATTCCGTGCGGGCCCCGATCCCCGGGGCGGCGCCACAGAAAAGACAATGGGCCGCAGTTGCGGCCCATTGCCATGGGGGCGTTGGCCCGCCAGTTCAGAACCGGATGCCTGCCGGGTTGGTCGGCGACGGGCCTTCGGTGGAGGGGGCCGGGCGCGCGCGTGGCGAGGCGGCGGTGGCTGCTGCTGCATCCGAGGCGGGAGCTGCTGCAGCCGGGGCTGCGGGGGCTGCAGCAGCCAATGGCGTGGCGGGCGGACGCTGGTAGCCTGCCGTCAGCTGGGAGGTCTTGGGATAGCCTGCCACATCCAGGTACTGCGTCCATTCCGTGTCCTGGAAGCCGACCATGCGCTGCGCGCCGATGGTGCCGTAGGGCAGCGAGGTGTCTCCACTGAGCTTGCGCAGGGCCTCGAGGTCCTCGTTGGTGTTCACGGTGCGTTCGGTGAAGGGGACGCCCCGGCTCATCAGCAGGCTGCGCGCGCTCACGCAGGGCGCGCAGTCGCTGCCGGTGTACAGCGTTACGGGAAAGCGCTGCGCCACACGCGAAAGCGCCTGCGGCAGGCCGGCCGTGCTGCCCGCGGCGCCTGTCGCCGGGTTGGTGGTGGTGGCCGTGGCCTTGCTCGCATTGTCCGGCGCCCGGTCCGAGAAGGTGACCTTGCCATCGGGCCCGACGATGCGGTACACCGTCTGGGCCTGGGCCCCTGCACAGGCGAGAAGGACCAGCACCGGGGCCAGCATCGGCAGGGACAGCAGGTTCTTGCGCATTGTCTTTCTCCTCGGGATCCGTTGGTTGTAGGGGAAACTCAGGCCGCGACCGGTTCGGCCATGCCCTGGTGGCGCATCAATGCGTCCAGGCGCGGTTCGCGGCCCCGAAAGGCCTTGAACGACTCCATGGCCGGGCGGCTGCCGCCGGCCTCCAGGATCGCCTCGCGGTAGCGGCGGCCGGTTTCGGCGCTCGGCTGGCCATCGCTGCCCACCGTTTCTTCAAACGCCGCATAGGCGTCGGCGCTCAGCACCTCGGCCCATTTGTAGCTGTAATAGCCCGCAGCATAACCGCCCGCGAAGATGTGGCTGAAGGTATGCGCCGTGCGGCTGAAGGCCGGCGGCTGCAGCACGGCCACCTCGGCGCGCACCTGGGCCAGCAGGGGCATGATGTCCTTGGCGGGATCGTGCTCGGTGTGCAGCAGCATGTCGAACAGCGAGAACTCGATCTGGCGCAGGGTCTGCATGCCGCTCTGGAAGTTCTTGGCTGCGATCATCTTGTCGAACAGCGCGCGTGGCAGGGGCTCGCCCGTGTCCACATGGGCCGTCATGTGCCGGAGCACATCCCACTCCCAGCAGAAGTTCTCCATGAACTGGCTGGGCAGTTCCACCGCATCCCACTCCACGCCGCCGATGCCCGAGACGTCGCGCTCGTTCACCTGGGTCAGCATGTGGTGCAGGCCGTGGCCGAATTCGTGGAACAGGGTGATCACATCGTCGTGCGTGAGCAGCGGCGGCTTGCCGTCCACACCGCTGGCGAAGTTGCACACAAGGTGCGCCACCGGGGTCTGCAGCACGCCGGTGTCGGGGCGCAGCCAGCGCGTGCGCACATCGTCCATCCAGGCGCCGCCGCGCTTGCCGGTGCGGGCCGGCTGGTCCAGGTAGAACTGGCCCACCAGCGTATTGCCGCGCTCGATGCGATAAAACTCCACGGCGGGGTTCCATACGGGCGCGCTGTCGCGGCGGATGGCCACTTCAAACAGCGTCTCGATGATCTTGAACAGGCCCGCCAGCACCTTGGGGGCCGTGAAGTACTGCTTGACCTCCTGCTCGCTGAAGGCGTAGCGCGCTTCCTTGAGTTTTTCGGCCACATAGGGCCAGTCCCAGGACTGCGGGTCGGCCAGGCCGAGCTGGCTGGACGCAAAGGCGCGCAGATCGGCCACGTCCTTTTCGGCATAGGGCCGGGCGCGGTGCGCCAGGTCACGCAGGAAGGTGACGACCTCGGTGGGTGAATCGGCCATCTTGGCCACGACCGAGACTTCGCCGAAGTTGGCATAGCCCAGCAGTTGCGCCTCTTCCTTGCGCAGGGCCAGGATCTCGCCGATCAAGGCCGTATTGTCGTATTTGCGGGCATCGCCCTCGGCCTGGTCGGAGGCCCGGGTCACATAGGCGCGGTAGATCTTCTCGCGCAGCGCGCTCTGGTGCGCGAACTGCATCACCGGCAGGTAGCACGGCATCTTCAGGGTGAGCTTGTAGCCTTCCTTGCCTTCGGCCTGGGCGGCATCGCGCGCGGCCTGCAGCACGTCAGCAGGGACGCCATCGACTTCGGTCTCGGTGGCGTAATAGGCAAAGGCGTCCGTCGCATCCAGGGCGTTTTCGCTGAACTTCTGGCTCAGTTCGGCCTGGCGCTCCTGGATCTGGGCGAAGCGCTCCTTGGCGGCACCCACCAGTTCTGCGCCGCTGAGCACGAAGTTGCGCACGGCGTTCTTGTGCGCCTGGCGCTGCTCGCTGGTCAGCGTGGCCGGATCGATGGCCTTGTACTTCGCGTACAGGCGTTCGTCGGCGCCCAGGCGGGTCCAGAACTCGGTGACACGCGGCAGGGCGGCGTTGTAGGCGGCGCGCAACTCGGGCGTGTCGGCCACGCTGTTGAGATGGCTCACCGCACCCCAGGCCGTGCCCAGCTGTTCGGTGGCCACATCCAGCACCTTGGCAATGGCATCCCAGCGGGCGGGAAAGTCGGGGGCAGTCACCGCCTCCAGCGCCGCATTGGCACGCTCGAGCAGAACATCGACCGCGGGGGCGACGTCCTCGGGGGTGATGCGGTCAAACTGGGGAAGGCCGGAAAATTCGAGAAGGGCGTTGCTCATGCGGTGTAGATGGCGCCTCGGGGCGTAGGTTCAAGAATCTTTTACCGGGCTGCCGTGCGTTCGGCGGCCTCGATGGTGTTCACCAGCAGCATGGTAATCGTCATCGGGCCGACCCCGCCAGGGACGGGGGTGATCCAGCCGGCCACTTCCTTGACGCCTTCGAAATCCACGTCGCCGCAGAGCTTGCCTTCATCGTTGCGATTCATGCCCACGTCGATCACCACGGCGCCGGGCTTGACCATGTCGGCGGTCAGAACATTGCGCTTGCCCACGGCCGCCACAATCACGTCGGCCTGCAGGGTCTGGGCCTTCAGATCCTGTGTGGCGCTGTGGCAAACGGTAACGGTAGCGTTCTGGCCCAGCAGCATCAGAGCCATGGGCTTGCCCACGATGTTGCTGCGGCCAATGACCACGGCGTGCTTGCCCTTGAGGGGGTAGCCGATGCTCTCCAGCATCTTCATGCAGCCGTAGGGGGTGCAGGGCCAGAAGCCAGGCATGCCGGTCATCAGCGCGCCTGCGCTGGCAATGTGGAAGCCGTCCACATCCTTGGCGGGCGAAATGGCTTCGATGACCTTCTGCGCGTCGATGTGCTTGGGCAGAGGCAACTGCACCAGGATGCCGTGGATGCTGGCGTCGTTGTTGAGTGCCTCCACGCGGGCCAGCAGCGCTGCCTCGGTCATGTCGGCGTCGTACTTCTCCAGGACAGAGTGCAGGCCGCTGTCCTCGCAGGCCTTGACCTTGTTGCGCACATAGACCTGGCTGGCAGGGTTGTCGCCCACCAGCACGACGGCCAACCCGGGCGTGACACCGCGCCCTTTCAGGGCTGCGGCGCGTTGCGCCACGTCGGTGCGCAGTTGGCGGGAGAGGGCGTTGCCATCGATGAGTTGGGCTGTCATATCGAAAATACCGGTCGAAAATGCTGTTGGCGCTGGACGCGCAAGCGCCAGCAGCCGTCATAAGTAGAGAGAAATGCGTCAGCCCTTGGGGGCATTCTGGCCGAGGGCGATCTTCAGCAGATCGGCCACGGTGTTGGCGTTGAGCTTTTCCATGATGTTGGCGCGGTGCGCCTCCACCGTCTTGATGCTGATCCCGAGGTCGTCGGCGATCTGCTTGTTGAGGCGGCCGGCAACGATGCGTTCGAGCACCTGCGCCTCGCGGCTGGTGAGCTTGGAGAGCAGGGCGTCGCGGCTGGCGGCCTGCTGGTAGCCGGCAAACGCCTCGCGGGCATGGTCCAGCATGCGCTCGACCAGGCCGACCAGCTCTTCCTCGTCAAAAGGCTTCTGGATGAAGTCGAGCGCGCCCTTCTTCATGGTGTTCACGGCCATGGGCACGTCGCCGTGGCCGGTGATGAACACGATGGGCAGGGGGGACTTGCGCTCGATCAGGCGGTCCTGCAGCTCCAGGCCGGTCATGCCGCCCATGCGGATGTCCACGATCAGGCAGGCCACTTCGCGGGGGTCGTAGCGCGACAGAAAGGTCTCGGCCGAATCAAAGCAGCGCACCCGGTAGTCCTTGCCTTCCAGCAGCCACTGCAGGGAGTCTCGGACCGCTTCGTCATCGTCCACGACGTATACGGTGCCTTTTTTCGGAATCAAGCTCATGCAATTGTCCTTGGAGTGTGTGCGTTTGCTACAGAATTTGTAGTGTCATCGGCAGGCTTGGCAAGCGGCAACCAGAAGGAGAACCTGCAGCCGGTGACCTCGGAACCATTGTAGATGTTCTCTGCATGCATCCGGCCCTGGTGCGACTCGACGATGCTGCGGCACAGATTGAGGCCCATGCCCATGCCTTCCTGCTTGGTGGAGAAGAAGGCTTCGAACAGCCGCTCCAGCACCTCGGGCGCCAGGCCCTTGCCCGTGTCCAGCACCGAGAACTCGACCACGCCGCGGTCGTCGATGGTCTTGGGGACCACGCGCAGCTCCACGCTGCGGCCGGCCGTGGGGCGGTTGGCCTGCTGGATGGCCTCGGCGCCATTCTTCATCAGGTTCACCAGCACCTGCTCGATCAGGATGGTGTCGGCCATCACGGGCGGCAGGCGCGCGGCGATATAGAGGGTCAGGCGCACATGGTGGCGGCGCAGCTCGATGTCGGCCAGCTCCACCGCTTCGGTCACCATGGAGTGCACATCGGCCAGGGCCCGGTTGGGCTCGCTCTTCTTCACGAAGGAGCGGATGCGCTGGATGATCTGCCCCGCGCGCTGGGCCTGGTGGGCCGTCTTCTGCAGCGCGGTGAGCAGGGCTTCTTCCGTCAACTGCCCGCTCTGGATGCGCGAGACCATGCCGCTGCAGTAATTGTTGATGGCCGTGAGCGGCTGGTTGAGCTCGTGCGCCACGCTGGACGCCATCTCGCCCATGGTGATCAGGCGGCTGACCGACTGGGCGCGCTCGGCCTGGCGCGAGGCCTGCTCTTCGGCCTGCCGGCGCGGCGTGATGTCGGTGGCGATCACCATCTGCGCCAGGCGGCCGTCCACCCAGTTCAGGTAGCGCGAGCGCACCTCCAGCCACTTGCCCAGGTCGGGTAAAAAGATTTCGGCGTTCTCGGTGCGGGCGCTGGTCAGCGTGTCGGTGGGCAGGCCCATCAGGCCGTCCTCGTCGTCCACGCCCGAGCTGGTGCTGTTGGCCACGGGCACCACGCCGGCCTGGGCCACCAGCTGCAGGTGGCCCCCGGTCTGTGAGCCGAACCACTGGCGGTACAGCTTGTTGGCAAACAGCAGCTCCTCGCTGCCCAGCGGCGCCACGGAGACCGAGGCGTCGAGCGATTCGAGCACGATGGTGAAGCGCTCGTGCGAGGCCGACAGTTGCTCGCGCACCCGGTTGGGCTCGGTGATGTCGGTCATCGACGTCATCCAGCCCGTCTGGTGGCCGTGGGCGTCGATCAGCGGCGACACATACAGCCGCGCATCGAACAGCGTGCCGCTCTTGCGCCGCACGCGCACCTGGAAGCCGCCCACAATGGTCTTGCCGCTGAGTTCATCGCGCAGCTTGGCGTGCAGGGCCTCGTGGTCCGAGTCGGGCCAGTAGGGGAAGGGCGCCTTCAGGCCCACCAGCTCGGCTTCGCTCCAGCCTGTCATCTGGCAGAAGGCGGCGTTCACATAGGTGATGCGGCCTTCCATGTCCAAGGCGCGCATGCCGGTGAGGATGGAATTCTCCATCGCGCGGCGGAAATTGGTCTCGGCCACCAGGGCCTGCTGGGCCTGCATGCGCCGGCGCGTGTGGCGCCAGGTGGCGATCAGCATCCAGGCCGTCATGGCCGAGAGGGTGCCCACCAGCCAGAACAGGCCGCTGCCCACCACGCCCAGCGAGGTGCGATAGGCCTGGGCGCGCAGCACCAGGCCGTTGCCCACGGGGGACACGGGCACCTCGTACTCGTTGGCGCGCGGGCTCCAGGGCAGGAACTGCGTGGCCGGGTTGCGCGGGCCCAAAGGGGTGCCGGCCAGCACCTGGCTCTTGCCGTCGAGCATGGTCACGGCATAGCGCGCCAGCACCTCGGTCGGCGTGCCGTAGCGCAGCAGGCTGTCAATGGAGTATTCGCCCAGCACCACCCCACTGAACTTGCCCTGGTTGTTCAGCGGCACCTGCAGCTGCAGCAGGGGTGTCACATCCCCCTGGGAGGCGGGCGGCTGGGCGTAGACGGGCTGCTGCAGATCGCGCGCGAGGCCATAGGTGTCGGCCGTGTCGCCGGCCTTGAGCACCTCGCCGGCAATGCGCAGTTCGCTGCTGGCCAGGGTGGGGGCGGCATGGCTGGCGCGGATGCGGCGGCGCTCGTCGATCCAGGTGATGGCCTGCAATTCCGGGTACTGGCTGATCAGCGTCTCGGCCCGGCTCACGAACTCGGAGCGCTCCAGCTCCTGGTTGGACAGGTCGCGCGCAATGCGCATGAGCTGCTCCTGGCGCTCCAGCAGCCGCAGGCGCACGCGCTGCTGGGCGTATTCCACATCGCGGCGCAGGGCCTCCTGCTCGCGCTCGGCCTCTTCGGCGCGCAGGTACCAGAAGGCCGCCACGATGGCCGCCAGGAACATCAGCACTGCCGCCAGGGGTGCGAGGGCGGCAAACCGGTCCTGCCGGGTGGGCGAGAGGCTGCGCCACCACTTGCGCCACCAGCGTGCGGGGGCCGCAATGGGCGAGACCGTGGGGGAGGGCGCGGGATCGGTGGCTTGCATGGAGCCCCCAAGTGTAGAGGAGGCGCACACCTGGTTACGGACAGCCGGGGGAAAGCTGTCCACGATCCTTTGCCATGCATGGCGCAGTGAGGCCAGACCGTTTGCGAACGCTCGTTCTTGTGCACTTGCAGCAAAATCTCATAATGCGATATGAATAGGCACCATTTGAAATTGGCAAAAAGTTGTGAGAAACTAGGGACAGTCATCTAAATTGCTGCCACATCTACAGGAGACAAAAGCATGTCAGCTCAGCCCGACCCACAGGCCGGTTTCGGCATCGGTACCGACGCCGATCAACAAGAGACCCGTGAATGGATGGACGCGCTGTCCGCCGTGATCGACAAGGAGGGCCCGGAGCGCGCCCACTACCTGCTCGAACAACTCCTCGAACATGCGCGCCAGAGCAGCATCGACATGCCGTTCTCGGCCAATACCGGCTATGTGAACACCATCGAGCCGACGCAGGAAGCCCACTGCCCCGGCAACATTGCCATCGAAAAGCGCCTGCGCGCCTACATGCGCTGGAACGCCATGGCCATGGTGGTGCGTGCCAACCGCCTGAACCCGGCTGATGGTGGCGACCTGGGCGGCCACATCGGCTCCTTTGCCTCGGTGGCCAGCATGTTCGGCGCCGGCTTCAACCACTTCTGGCACGCTGCCAGCGAAAACCACGGCGGTGACCTGCTGTACATCCAGGGCCACAGCTCGCCCGGCATCTATGCGCGCGCCTACCTCGAGGGCCGCCTGACCGAAGAGCAGCTCGACAGCTTCCGCCAGGAAGTGGACGGCAAGGGCCTCTCGAGCTACCCCCACCCCAAGCTCATGCCCGAGTTCTGGCAGTTCCCCACGGTGTCCATGGGCCTGGGCCCGCTGATGGCCATCTACCAGGCGCGCTTCCTCAAGTACCTGCACGCCCGCGGCATTGCCGACACCGCCAACCGCAAGGTCTGGGTGTTCTGCGGCGACGGTGAGATGGACGAACCCGAATCGCTGGGCGCCATCGGCCTGGCCGCGCGCGAAAACCTCGACAACCTGGTCTTCGTGATCAACTGCAACCTGCAGCGCCTGGATGGCCCGGTGCGCGGCAACGGCAAGATCGTGCAGGAGCTCGAAAGCGAATTCCGCGGCAGCGGCTGGAACGTCATCAAGCTCCTGTGGGGCAATGGCTGGGACACGCTGCTGGCGCGCGACAAGACCGGCAAGCTCAAGCAGCTGATGATGGAGACGCTGGACGGCGACTACCAGGCCATGAAGGCCAACGACGGTGCCTTCGTGCGCAAGAACTTCTTCGGCCGCTACCCCGAGACGCTCAAGCTCGTCGAGCACATGACCGACGAAGAGATCTTCGAGCTGCGCCGTGGCGGCCACGAGCCCGCCAAGGTGTACGCCGCCTTCCACGCCGCCAACGAGCACAAGAACCAGCCCACCGTGCTGCTGGTCAAGACCGTCAAGGGCTATGGTATGGGCAAGGCCGGTGAAGGCAAGAACACCGTGCACCAGACCAAGAAGCTCTCGGACGAGGACATCAAGTACATCCGCGACCGCTTCAACATCCCGATCCCGGACAGCCAGCTGGCCGAGATCCCGTACTACAAGCCGGCCGATGACACGCCCGAAATGCAGTACCTGCACGAGCGCCGCAAGGCCCTGGGCGGCTACCTGCCCAAGCGCCTGCCCAAGGCCGAAGAGAGCTTCACCGTGCCCGCGCTGGAGACCTTCAAGGCGGTGCTGGAACCCACGGCCGAAGGCCGCGAGATCTCCACCACCCAGGCTTATGTGCGCTTCCTCACGCAACTGCTGCGCGACCAGGCCCTGGGCCCACGCGTCGTGCCCATCCTGGTGGACGAGGCCCGCACCTTCGGCATGGAAGGCCTGTTCCGCCAGATCGGCATC